>ERZ1292640.54-Hain-H43-02um-R1-54-length-84371-cov-7_pt2 | contig 73215 bp, 78 predicted proteins | sample MGYA00564404_ERZ1292640 | MGnify/ENA primary metagenome ERZ1292640 (study PRJEB36523, sample SAMEA6512636) | groundwater metagenome | collected 2019-01-08 | study: AquaDiva: Metagenomics assemblies of 32 groundwater samples
TTGGGGCGATTGCGAAGTTTTAGCACCAGGAACATTTTTTGCAGAACTAAGAAACCCTTGAGCATCTTCCCTTGTTATTCCCACATCGTAAAGACTTTGAAGAATCTCATCATCCGTTGCGTTAAGCATAAGGAGCTTTCTAATCGAGTCTATTACGTAGCCTTGCTTGTCCATGACCATGGAATATCGCTATAACCAAGGATTTTGGGGAATAAAAAGCTTTTCAGAAGCCTCCCACGCCAAAAAAGAGGCTTTCTAAAAACCTAAAAATAATTGACTTAAACTCGTCCGGCGACTATCTGCAGTTGTCATATATTTTTCCGCAATTTGCGGCAACGCACTTATTGTAGTAATAATTGCACCAGTCATAGCTGTAGCCGTTGTAATTGTAAATTAAGTTATTTGCGCACTGAGAACAACTAGCATAGTAACGTGGGTTGTCGTTTGTTGATACCCCCCCAGTACAATAGATTTCTCCGCACGGATCTCCACCATTACAGGTTGTCCCATTCTCGCAGTAGCGGCACTCCCCGCGGTTTGTGTGAATGAAAGCATATCTGTTTGAAATATCTGCGTAGGAACACTGCCCGCAAAAATTTGACCCTTCAACTTCAGGACATTCCTTGTCAAGATTTACTTCGCAAGACACCCTTTCCATGTCATCAAAAGGATAAGTGTTCCCTGCTGCAATGGTTTTTTCCAAAGAATATCCTTTGAACCACAAGTCAATAGATCCTTTTTCTTGAGCAACTAGCTCTCCTTCAATGTAAGAATCCATTATGAAAGGAAGAACACAGTATCTCCAATCATCAGCATAACCTTGAGGAGTATCAATATTTGGTTTTACACATTGGAAATAATTTATGTCACCAACAGTTATTTTTTGATAAAACAAATGTTCTGGATATTTCACTTCACCGTAAACCTGTGCTGATTCTGCGAGTGCACACTTGTATCCAGTAGTAATATCAAAATCAAATGTTTCTGTGGCTTTGAGAACTGGACCATACATGTAGTTTGGATCAAGGAAAGTCATTTTTTCAGGCAGCCTTCCGCATATTCCATCATAAAACTGTTTTTGCACATTCATCAAATCCGCTTCAACATCATAATCGTCGCATTCGCTTACAGCAATCACGCCCAAACATTTACCATCAGCGCAAACTTCATTTACATCACAATCAGAATCAGTAATGCAATCAAAGGATCTTTCTTGGATGCAGGCTCCTTCCATACAATACTGCCCGTAATTACAGTCTTCATTGGCGTTGCATTTGACTATTAGAGGACACCCAGCAAGAAGCAAAAGAGAAAAAATAAGAACGAGGGCAATAAGCGCTGGTGAAAGCAAAAGCAACATTGGTCTTGAGAAATTCATTTAACATATATGACCTATTGTTCATTATAAGCGTTTTGGATTTTTAAACGAAGCTAACGCTAAGAAGGAAAGAAATAATTGCGCTTTTGAATCCAAAAGCGCTTACCGATTTTGATTATAAATTTACGGAGAAACGAGAACTACACTATCGCCTCTGACTAAGAGTCGACCGTAATTTGTCTTCATCTGCCCTTCAACTAATTCTGAAGCGTTTTCAAGGTGAAGGTTCATGTGAACATCAAATGCCTTGAGCGTCCCCCTTATTTGGTGGCTGCCTTTTAGCACTACTAGAACCTCCTTGTTTACCGCATCGTTTAGCAGATCGAATGGTCTATTACTCATTTTATATGCACCTCATTTCTTCTTAAAGAAAGAAAATATCTTTGTAAGGAATGACTCTTTTTGCGCGGGCGCATCTGAGACTTTTACGCCTGTCAATCTTGAGGCGACTTTTACAAATTCCTGCGAAGAAGGACAACTTGGAACCTTCACTATTACAGGATACACTTTTTGCTGCATGAAGCTTTTTCGAACTTCAGGATCGAAAGGAACGGAACCAAAAATAGGGAGCTCGAGGATTCCTGAGATTTCCTTGTTGCTTATTTCCCCTTTTTCGTTCATAACAAAATTAACTACTACGCCGATAACTTTTGAGCCGAGTCTTTGTGCAACTATTTTTGTCTTTAATGCGTCAGCTATTGCGGGCGAAGTTGGCATTGTAACTATGAGAGTTTCTTGAGCAGAACTTAATGCAGAGAGAACATTTTTTTCTATTCCCGCAGCAGCGTCAAGAAGAATGAAATCGTACTGATCCGAGAGCTGGGAAACTATGCCAGTGAGTCTTTCTGAATCCACTCTCTTGTAATTGTCAAGGCTTAATCCGGACGGAATAAAATGTATTCCGTCAGGTCCGTCATAAACAGAATCCCTCACTTGCGCTTCGCCTAAAAGCACATCGTGAAGAGTTATTGGAGAACTTTGCATGCCTAAGATAAGCGAAAGGTTTGCCATTGCAACATCCGCATCAATAAGTAAAACGCGTTTGCCTTGTCTTGCAAGAGCTATGCCTAAGTTCGCTGTAAGAGTAGTCTTTCCTGTTCCGCCTTTTCCGGAAGCTATTGCAATTATTCTAGCCATTTCTTCACCAAAAACGCGCCATCTTTAGCGCATAAAAATAAACCATTAATGGCAATTATCTATTGTTCAAGCTACTTCTTTAACCTTCTTCTTGTGGTCTTGGACCGAACTTGAAGTATGCTGCGAATTATGCTGATTTTCCTGCATCAAATTTGTAAGCTCAATTGCAAGGGCCTTTAGTTCGATGCTTGAAAGCTCGCTTCCGGCCTTAACAATAAAGACTTTCTTGTTGAGCGCAAATAGCATGAACCATCCGTCGTCCTTTTTTATCAAAACGACTTCTGACCCTGGCAGTTCGCTGTTAATGTAAGACATCATTGCGGTTCCAATCATTCCTTCGGAGTGTCCGTTGCCTTCGCTTGATACAACCAGTGACCCGTCAAAGTTAGTTACCATAAAAGAATCAACCAAATGCTTTCTTTTTAGGATTGATAAGTTCTCTTCGAAGTCTTTTGAGAAAACATATTTGTGCTTTGAAAGAAAATCCTTCAAGAATTCAATCTGCGACACAGGTTTTGATGTCGAATCAGAATCGAGCACTTTAGAAGCAAGCTTTTTTGCCATAGATCTGAACATAAAACACACCTTAAAGAAAATTGGTACTACCAGTCAAAAATTTTTCTTCAAATCCCCTAAACCATATGAATCAAGCAAGTCCTGACCCCGTACTTCGGGCTCAAACTTGTTGACGAACGTAATAGGAACGAGCTTTGGAAGGTCTTTTAAAGGTATTTCGGTACCGAGCAATATTTTTTCGTCAAATGCTGTCACAAGGTCTACTTGGCTCCTTGTCAATTCCACGACCTGATAATATCCTTTCCCCTTTGTCTGGTTCAAAAAATACTCCAGAGCCTCTTTTCCCTTGACATTCTTCTCAAGTTTTAAGCATTCAACGATGCAGGCGAACATCGCGCCCTCCCTAAAGAACAAAACTCCCTCTTCCAAGAAGTGCCCTTTGATGCTTTGAATCAAGTATCCGTTAAAAGCGGTCGAAGAAAGCTTTGTCGCAATATCAACTACGTCAAATTGTGCAGGACCCTTCATAACCACTTGACCAACAGGATAATTCAAACAGCATCACCAGCAAAATTATTTCTTTTCAATCAATCTTCTTTCTTCAAGCCTGACTTCAGGCTTTCTTCCTTTTAAAAATACCACTTTGTCGGCAGTGTTTTTTAGCGCGGCAGCACTCATCTCTTCGGCCATCATTGCAATAGTTTCTTTCCCCTTATTCTTCGCCTTAATCAGGGCGGGCAAGAAATCGCTGTCCCTTGTAGCGAAAACCATTGTGTCAATCGCATCATTAAATATTGTTTCAGTGGCGTCACAAGCCATCGCAACGTCAACATCCGTTGTAGAAATTATCGGCTCAAAGCCCTGATTCACTACCGCTTCGACAAGTTTTTCTGAAGCGAATTGATTTAGATAAACTCTTCCGATTTTAATCGAGCCAAACTTCTGAGCCTCTTTTTTTATGAGCTCAAGATCTATTCCAAACTCTTTTCGAAGCAAATTAGGCCCGTCGACAAAGACAGCGAGACGCTTCTCTTTCATCCTGGGAATAAAATCCCTTAACTTGCCAAACATCACAAAACACTACCCAATGCAACTGACTCTAAGATGGCTAAAACCCAATAAAATACTATCCCTCCCAATAAAAGACCTCTCCCAAAGGCGTGCCAAAAACTCTTAATTTGGCAAAAAATACCCGAAAAACACCATCTTTTTAAATCCTACCAAAGATTTAATTGAAAGTAAGCAAATGACAAAGGGGCGAAAAGAAAAATGGCTGATGAAAAGAAATTCGAACAAGCAGGGTCAATTAAACCGGGCAACTTGGTTCTAATAGATGGCGAAGTATGCCAAGTTAAAACTGTTGAAAAATCAAAACCAGGAAAGCACGGAGCAGCCAAGGCAAGAATAACAGCCATAAATATTTTCACAGGCCAAAAAAGAGGACTCTTAAAAGGAACTGACGGCGAAGTAGAAGTACCAATCGTACCAAAGAGCGACGGACAAGTTGTTGCTGTAATGGGCGACGTTGTTCAACTGATGGACACTACAAGCTACGAAACTTTTGATGCAGCAAAGAACCCTGAAGTGCCATCTCTAAAGACAGGCGACATGGTAGAATTCCAAAAGTACGGGACTGCGCTTAAGATAGTTAGAAAGAAGTGAAAAATCCGCGGGATTTTTCACAACCCTTTTTTTAGGATGGGTTTACGACTTAGGGCAAAAGCCCAAAATCCAAACCCTAATTAACCTTTTACTGCAATGATTCAACATGGCAACTGCAAAAAAGCCAGCAGCAAAAGACAAAGCAAAAAATGGGCAAGTAAAAGCTCTGCTCCTAATAAGTGGCGGCATAGACAGCCCGGTTGCCGGAAAAATGGCGCAGGAAAAAGGGTACGCGCTTGAAGCGATACATTTTTCGCAGGAACCTTTCACTGATGATACCCCTAGACTCAAATCCAAGGCGCTTTGCGAAAGACTCGGACTAAAGGAAATGATTGTAGTTCAGGCTGGAGAAGAACTCAAAGAAATCGCCGAAAAATCTTTTCGAGAATATTATTTTGTTTTGATGAAACGATTCTTCATGATGACAAGCGAAATTGTTGCAAAAAACATCGGCGCAAAGTACCTTATTACAGGCGAAAGCCTAGGGCAAGTAAGCTCGCAGACCCTAAGCAATCTTACCACAATTAACCAATCAACAGAAATCGAAATAGTGCGCCCGCTAATATTTCAAAACAAGTTAAGCATCACAAACAAGAGCGAAGAATGGAACTTTTTTGAAATATCCAAAGGCCCCGAGATGTGCGATGCGCTTGCGAGCGGAAAGCCAAAAACAAGAACAAAACTAAGCGAGGTCCTTGCACAAGAAGACAGATGCGGCATGAAAAAACTTGTTGAATCAGCCGCGAAGAAAGCAAAAAATGAAAGCACAATCGGTTCCGCGAAAGAATATTTGAAAAGAATTGAAAACGAGGGAACTGATAAAAAAGTTTGCAAGTGAAGACTGGAAATAGTGGTACTGATGAAGCTAGATGATTTTACCGGAAAACCCTGCAGAACAAAGACCGCGTTTGAATTTTTGCCGAAGAGAACTACAAAACTGAATCTGGAGCTTGTAACTGATCAACTTGCGGCAACATGCGAAAGCGAAGTTAAATCAAAAGTTCTCTTGATTGTCAAATGCGAAAATAGGACTGTGTCAATCTTTCCTTCCGGAAAAATACTTGTAAGGGGCGAGAAGGATGAGAAGCGGGCAAGAGAAATAGCTGAAAAAGTTGTTTCAAAGATAAATGAGTACTGAGAATTTAAACAATAAAACGACATAGCATGTAATAAAAAAGGTTATTGAGTTGATTAAGTATAATGGCTAAAAAGAAAAACTGCGACAAGAGCAACGGCGATTGCATATTCTGCAAATTCACAAAAGGCGAAATGCAAGCACCCATAGTTTACGAGGACAAAAACGTTCTCGCTTTTCTTGACATAAGTCCGGCCGGAGCGCTTGAAGGACACACCCTTGTTCTCCCAAAAAAACATTTTGTGGATATAGAAGACTGCGCAGAAGCGGATCTAAAACAGGTGGCTTGCGCAATAAAGAAAATAATCCCCGCAATAAAAAAAGTTTCAGGAGCAGATGGGATAAATATTTTGCAAAATAACGGCAAATGCGCAGGACAATATGTAATGCACCTGCATTTTCACCTAATTCCGCGAAAACAGGGCGACGGAATATGGTTTGAAACAAAAAGAAGAGAAGCAAAACCCTTGGAACTCACAGAAGTCGCAATTCAGATAAAAAATGAGATAAAACAAAAAAATCAGACCCCGCCTACGCCCAAGCGTGCACAAAGAAAAGAAAAAACACAATAATTAGGAAAGCTAGATTGATTCAAAAGCATCTTTTTGAATGAAAAGAAAGGGGGAAGTTTGCTTTTTGTTCAAAATCACCTATCACGCGTTTCGGTTTCTTAACCAAGAAGGTATTAATCACAGTTGAAGCTATAATAGTTCAGCATAATTTTTTCGAATAACACACGAAAAGAATAAAACTCCCCACACAAAAAAATGCTTTCAAAATGAAAGCGAACTTACCGGCTAAAAGGCTGGCAAAGAATTAAAAGAGAAGAAAAAAGCTTTACTTGCATGAAGGGGAATAAATGGATCTTAATTTAGAAGAGATAGAAGCACACGAATCAAGCCCCTTCACAGAACGATTCGAAGAGTTCTTCAACACCGAGTGCAAAAGACAAATAGAAAAAATACTTGAATCATACCCTCAACAGCGAAGCGTTGTAATTGATTTTAAAGACCTTGAAAAATTTGACCCGATACTCGCAGATGAACTTCTTGAAAAACCCGATACTGTGCTTGAATCGGCACAAAACGCAATCCAAAATATAAATATCCCTACACTTAATGTTGAAGTTTTCAAACCTTCAATCAGATTCACTAATCTCCCAAAAGACAGCGACATTGACATCAAAGACCTTAGCTCAAAGCACATAGGAAGACTTATCACCGTAGAAGGACTTGTGAGAACAATAACCCAGGTTCTCCCAAAACTGATGACTGCTGTTTGGAAATGCCGCAGATGCGGAAACATCTACCGAATTCCCCAAGAAAAAAAGCAAAAACTTGCGCAACCAAATATGTGCGAATGCCACTCGCGCGACTTTGAACTCTTAGAAGACCAAAGCACTTTCACAGATCACCAAAAAATCGAAATCCAAGAGCCTCTTGAAAAAATGAAAGGAAACGAACAGCCGGCATCCGTATTTGTACACATGAGCGATGACTTGGTAAACCAAGTGACGGCAGGAGACAAAACAAGATTCACTGGAATTTTAAGACTTGTTCCTCCTGAAAAAGACAAGAAAACAGTTTACGGAAAATTTTTGGAAGCAAATTTTTTGGAAGAAACCCAGCACGCATTTTATGACGTAGAAGTAACAAAGGAAGAAGAAGATGAGATAAGAAAACTCACGCTCGACCCTCTTATTTATGAGAAACTTGTGAAAAGTATTGCCCCTACAATTTATGGGTATGAAGAAGTGAAAGAAAGTATCGCGCTTGAACTCTTTGGGGGAGTTACTAAAAATCTTCCAAGCAGCCCGCCGATAAGAGGGAACATCCACATACTTTTGATAGGAGACCCTGGATGCGGTAAATCACAACTACTCACGGCAACAAAAGACATTTCTCCAAAAGCGATTTATATCAGCGGAAAGACAACAAGCGGCGTGGGACTCACAGCAAGCGCAGTAAAGGATGATTTCGGAGAAGGCGGATGGACACTCAAAGCCGGAGCGCTAGTGCTTGCAAGCGGCGGAATATGTATGGCGGATGAACTTGACAAAATGGCTCCCGAAGACAGAAGCGCACTCCACGAAGCGATGGAACAGGGAATGATATCAGTTGCAAAAGCAGGAATAGTTACCAGATTTAGATCAGACACTTCACTGCTCGCTGCAGCAAACCCAAAATACTCAAGATTTGATCCATTCACCCCTTACCTTGAACAAATTGATCTACCCCCTTCGCTTATCTCAAGATTTGATCTCTTCTTCATCATAAAAGATATTTTGGACAAGACTCAGGACCAAAAAATCTCAGGACACATACTAAAGACACACCAGAGCGGAGAAAAACTCAAGCAATCAGAACACAAAGGAGTGCCTCTTGGGAAGGAAGAGAAAGAGGAAATAATGCAAAACTCAGAGCCCTCAATCGAAAGAGATTTATTAAAAAAATACATTTCTTTTGCAAGACAAACTTGCTTTCCAGTATTAAGCGCAGAAGCAATAGAGATGATCTCTGACTTTTACATCGAATTAAGAGACCAGGGCCGAAGCGAAAGAAAATTCGCGGCAACCGCAAGACAGCTTGAAGGACTTGTAAGGTTATCAGAGGCAAGCGCAAGAGTAAGACTAAGCGACATCGTTGAAAAAATAGACGCCGTAAGATCGATTAGACTTGTAAGAAAATCGCTAATGGACACCGTTACCGATCCCGAAACGGGAAAAATAGACATTGACATTGTAACAAGCGGAACAACACAAGCAAGACAAAGCGCAATACTAAACATCCTAAGACTTGTCAAGGACATGGCAAGAGAACAGGACATGGTTCCAATTGAACAGATAATTGATCTTGCAAAAGAGCAGGGACTTGACGAAGGCAAAGTAAGAAGCTCTGTTGACGAACTGGTAAAGAAGGGCGATTTATACACGCCAAGACACGGCAACTACAGGCCGACTGCGAAAGAAAAAACCTAAAAGTCAAACGGCTTCTAGGCTCGCGGCAAACACTTATTATACACAAAAGACCCCAATTAAGCCATGAAGCAAAAGCAGTCCAGAGCAAAGACCAGTCAAAAACCAAAAGCTAAACCCGAAGTCAAAATGAATGACAAAAAAAATGATTGGCTAAACCCAAAAGTGTTCATTCTTCTTGCAATAGTTTTTATTATCACCCAGTCTTTAGGGCTCTACCTTGCCGGCGAATTTATTAGAATGGATCTTGCACAGCCAGTGAACCCTTTTGCCGAAAACGTAAATGACATCTCAAACTCAATATATCTAATAGGAATAATACTTTTTACAACTCTGATAATTCTTATAGCGCTCAAGTTCAGAAAAAACAGAAACTTCCTTATTTACATCGAGGCGCTTGCAGTATTCACGACTTCGCTTTTAGTGTTCTCCGTTCTTCTCCCAGGATTTGAATTTTTAATCGCGCTCGCAATAATCGCCTGGAGATACACCCACATAAAGAGCGTATCTTTTAGAAACCTCGTCGCAGTGATAGCTGTCGCAGGAGCAGGATCATTCATCGGGATATCAATAGGATTATTGCCGGTAATTGTTTTCATCGCGCTACTTGCATGCTACGATGCCATTGCAGTTTTCAAGACAAAACACATGGTTGAAATCGGAAAAGCAGTAATCAGCAACAACTATGCTTTCACTATCGCCCTTCCGACAAAACAACACAACTTTGAGATAGGAAACGGGGATCTTGTAGTGCCGCTGATTGTCGCAAGCAGTATTATTGCAAACGCGACTTTTGCCAACAATTATCTTGTAGCATCTCTTTGCCTTGGGGCAAGCTTTATCGGGCTTATGATTAGCATCTATTCTGTTTCAGTTAGAAAAGTTCCCCTGCCAGCATTGCCCCCGCAAACAATGCTAATAATTCTGACAATCGGCGCGGCATTACTTTTTGGATTATAATCCAAAAGCCTTTTTTTTTGGCAAATCTTATTCCCACTCAATTGTTCCGGGCGGCTTGTGAGTAATGTCATAGAACACTGCCCCAACCCCTTTGATTGCAAGAAGCTTTTTCTTTATCGATTCAACAACTTCCAAAGGAAGATCAGCAAACTTTGCAGTCATCGCTATTGTAGAAAATACGGGACGCAAAATTAAGGCTTCACCTTTTCCATTCACATTAACTGGAACAAGCACTGTGGGGAATTGCCAAATTTTTCTCATAAGCCCCGCCTTTTCAATTTCGCCCATAACAATGGCGTCCGCTTCCCTTAGCAAATCCAATCTTTCTTTTGTCAAGTAGGCCTTAATAGGCTCCATTGAATTTATGCTCTGGCCGGGCAAAAGATAAATCGCCCTATTTATTCCCCTGACTTCGTTCACCACTCGGGTTGATGCTTTTTCGAGTTCTTTCCAATCCCAAACTCCAGATATTATTGCCGGATGTTCATACGATCTTTCGTCTCCTTTTACTCCTACGCTTCTGCAAGGCAGGACATCAAAGTCATATTTCAGCCCCAAGGAATTTAGCTTTTCTTTTAGCACAGAGAATTCTTCTTTTTTCCCAACAGAACAAAGTGCTCTTACTCCCAGACCCGGACCGGGAAAAGGGTGACGCCAAACAAAATTTTCAAAAAGGCCAAGGGCCGTCCCCAAATCTCTAACTTCTTCTTTGTAAAGATCCTTTACAGGCTCGACTATTTTTTTATCCTCAATCATTTTCTTTATTATGTCAACCCTATTATGGTGCGTCTTAATTACGTCAGCGTGCTTTGTGCCGCCGCTTTCAATTGTATCGGGGTAAATCGTACCCTGTGCTAAAAGCCAGTCATCAAGACCCAAGTTTTCTATCTCTTTATTCGCAACATCAATAAATGTTTGGCCGATTATTTTTCTCTTCTCTTCAGGCTCGTATTTTTCTTTCAATCTGTCCAAAAACATTTTTGAAGCGTCGACCACCTTGAAATTCTTAATCTCTTTAAGCATCTCTTTCACTTCAGCGCTCTCATTCTTTCGCATAAGACCGTTATCTATGTGGAGGCAAAATAGCTGTTCGCGAGCAAGCACTTTTGAAAGTAAAGAAGCACAGACTGTCGAATCCACTCCCCCGCTTACAAGCAAAAGAACTTTTTTCTTTCCAATCTCGTTTTTTAATTCAATTTGTTTTTGAGCGATGTAATCGCTTATCTTCCATTCGCCAACGCATCCGCAAATCTTATGCACAAAATTTCCTAAAATAATATCCCCTTTTTTGGTATCGACAACTTCGGGATGAAACTGCACCCCAAAAATCTTTTTCTTCTCATCAGCAATGGCAGCAAACTCGCAGTTCTCGGTTGAGCCTAGAATCTCGAAGGTTTTTGGGATTGCAACTATCTTGTCCCCATGACTCATCCAAACTATCTCTTCTTTGCCGCATCCTTCAAGCAGCACAGAGTCCTTCTTCTTCAAAAGCTTTGCAAGGCCGTATTCTTTCTTTTCGGAAGCAACAACTTTTCCACCAAGAGTGCTTGCAACTAAATAATTACCATAGCAAATTCCAAGCACCGGGATTCCAAGTGAAAAAAGCTTTTCGTTAAAATCCGGTTTGTTTTCATTATAGATACTAAAAGGACTTCCTGAAAGAATAATTCCTTTTGCCCCTTGAACATCATCTACAGAACAATTAGGGGGAAGAATTTCAGAATAGACATTGTGCTTTGTGCGGACTTTCGTTGCAATAAGGTGGCAGTATTGTCCGCCATTGTCTATCACAACAATCTTTTCTTCCAACTAAACCACTAAAAATAAAATCAAAATAAAAACCAAAATAAAGCCAATGCTAAACTCCGTTTCCGGAACTGCCCGCATAATTTGGAGCCTCTTCGGTAATTATGATATCGTGGGGATGACTTTCCTTTGTTCCTGCTGCAGTGACTTCCACCCATTTTGATTTTGTTCTAAGTGTTTCTATGTCCTTTGCGCCGACAAGACCCATTCCACTCCTTAAGCCGCCAAGCATTTGGTAAATAACTTCGTAAATCGTGCCCTTGTATGGAACTACTCCTTCGACTCCTTCAGGGACAAGCTTTGCGTCCTTGTTTTGGAAATATCTTTCGCTTGAACCTTTTTTCATTGCGCCAAGCGACCCCATCCCCCTATATTGTTTGAACTTTCTATTATGAAGAAAAATTACTTTTCCAGGGGATTCTTCGCAGCCCGCAAAAAGGCTTCCAAGCATTACGCTTGATGCGCCCGCGGCAAGCGCTTTTGTTATATCGCCGCTGTATTTTACTCCGCCATCTGCAATTACAGGTATCCCTGATTTTGTAGCTGCCAAACAAGTATCAATTATTGCGGAAAACTGGGGCATCCCAACTCCGGCTATTACACGAGTTGTGCAAATCGCTCCGGGCCCAATGCCCACCTTAACAGCATCCGCTCCAGCCGAAATCAGATCTTCTGCCGCTTCTTTTGTAGCAATATTTCCAGCAACAAGCTCAACAGCATATTCAGACTTTATTTTTCTCACAGCGTCAACAACCACTTTGCTGTGTCCGTGCGAAGTGTCAAGGAAAATAACGTCTGTTTCCGCTTTTATGAGCGCCTCAAGTCTTTCAAAATCTTTTGGGCCAATCGCAGCACCGACAACAAATCTCCCTTCCGCATCGCGTAAAGACGAAGGATGCTTTTCTTTGCTTAAAACATCCGTGATTGTAAGAAGACCTTTTAGATTTCCCTTATCATCAACTATTGGAAGTTTTTCAATCCTATTCTCATGCAATACTCTTTTTGCCTCTTCGGTGGAAACCATCCCTACAACTGAAACAACTTTTTTTGTCATCACTTCAGAAACTTTCTTCGTGTGGTCGTGCTCGAAAAGCAAATCTCTTGCTGTCACTATGCCGACTAGCTTTGTACCCTCAACGACTGGGAACGAAGATATTCCAATAGAATGTTTCATCTCAAATATTTTCTCCAAGGTATCCGTAGGCGAAACTGTTCTTGGATGAAGGACAACCGAATACGCTCTCTCCTTTACCTTTCTGACTTCGCTGACCTGTTCTTCAATCGAAAGATTCTTATGAATGACACCAATCCCACCCTGCCTGGCCATCGCAATCGCAGTGGCCGATTCGGTGACAGTATCCATTGCCGCAGAAACCAGAGGGATGTTAAGAGAAATATTTTTTGTCAGTCTTGTAGTCAAAGAAACTTCAGAAGGCAAAACACCCGAAGATTGGGGGACAAGAAGAATATCGTCAAAAGTTAGTGCTCTTCTTTCCATAACAATTTTCGCTACGAACCCATTTTAATTCTATCCTCAAGAACCAAAAGTGCCGAAGAACTTGTCAAATTCAAGAAAAGAATTTCAAGGAAAATTATTAGCCCGCGCCAAAGAGCTTGAGTAAGAAAGGGATTCCAAAATAACCCGCATAGCATATTACTGCGAATTTTATTGATTTTCCTACAAGACAGGCAAAAAAGAATTTGGATCTTGAATACTTCACAAGACCTGCCGCAACGCCAACCAAATCGAAAGGGAGGGGGAGTGCTGAGAATACTGCAATAAAATACATCCCAGATTCCTTAATCCTATGTGAAACTTCCTTGAGCTTTGCGACTTCATTCTTCCTCATTCCTTCAAAAGTATGAATCCCAAGGTAACCTATAAAGTAACCTGACATTTCGCCAATAGCTGATCCAACAGAAATTATGAGTGCCAATACAAGCGGGCTAAGCGGGCCAAGACCGAAGAAATCTATCGGCGCAACACCAAAAATTATGAGATTTAATGGAGTTGGCAAGAAAAGGACGGCATTAGATATTATGGCCACAAAAAATAGCCCAACCGGGCCCCACGCCACAAGCGTTGCGAACAAAGATTCAAACATGAGATACTTATCAAACCTTTATTTATATAGCTTTTGCTGGCAAAAATAGTATAATAAGGTGAACAAATGGAAATGAGTTACGAGAAAATGCTTGAACGAGCATACCTAAGCATACCAAAAAAAGCGCTTGAACACTCAAGGTTTGAAATACCTCGCGCAGAATCATTCATCCAGGGAACCAAAACTATTGTAAGAGGATTTGGGCAGCTCATGAAAGACATGAGAAGAGACAAAGAACATTTTTTGAAATTCTTAACAAAGGAAACCGCTTTGCCGATAACCGAATCAAACAACCAGCTCATAATCAACGGAAAAGTGGGCGCAATACAACTAAACAAGCTCATTGAAAATTACTTCAACCAGTTCGTGCTCTGCTCAGAATGCAAAAGACCAGACACAAGAATACTCAACCAAGAAGGCGCAAAATTAATGAAGTGCGAAGCGTGCGGCGCAGTAAAGCCAATCAAAGGACTTTGAGATTCAAAGCAACTTTTTTTTATTTTTTGGTGGGAAATTGTTAGCTAAGAAACATGAAAACATTGTTGGAAGCGTTCTAGCTGTTTGCGACAAGGAACATTTAGGAAAAACTTACGAAGATGAAAAAATCTGCTTTACTGTTTCTGAAAAATTCTACAGCGGCGAAAAGGTTACAAAAAAACAGCTCCTAGAGCTTATAGCCGAGTTCAGCTCAGTAAATATGTTCGGAAACAAGTGCGTTGAAATAGCCGAAAAAGAAGGTTTAATAAGCGAAACCAGCATAATTAAAGTAAAAGGCATCAAGCACGCACAGATATACAAGATGTAAAGGAAATTTTGAAGGGTGAGCAGCATAGCAAACTTTAACAGCATGAAAAGAAAGAACGCGATGACAAAAAAGAAAAACTCGCAAAATCCTCAAGCACCTTCACAGCCTACTCAAGTTCAACAAGAAGGCTTCATGAAAATCAGAACCCCTAACAAAGCCGAAGGTGAAATGTTTGGAATTGTAATACAATTAATGGGAACTAATCAAATTAAAGCACTCTGCGAAGACGGCACTGAAAGACAGCTTAGAATACCAGGAAAACTCCTTAAAAAAGTCTGGATAAGAGAAAATGACATTGTAATACTAAAACTTTGGGACTTCCAACCTTCAAAGGGCGACATTATCTGGAGATATTTCGGAAACCAGGTTGAATGGCTCAAGAGAAACGGAAAGCTTTCCGGACTCCCATTGTAAAAAAATTCAGCGCAAGCAGAATTTCTTTTCAGCATTAAATAAATAAAACACAAATTATTGGACAAATTTTCACTACAACAAGATTAAAATGAGTAAATAGCACAAGTGATTATATGAGACAAGACGAATACGAAGAAAGAACAGGCATTACTAATGAGAAGCGCCTCATAAAAGACGAGAGCGTTCGAAAGATTTTCGCAGATGTGTTTGACAACGCCACGATGAACGTCATACACGATCTTGCAAGAAAAAAATACTTTGAAGAAATAGAATTCGTTCTTGCCACAGGAAAAGAAGGAAATGTGTTCCGATGCAAATCAGGAGAAGAGCACTTTGCACTAAAAATCTACAAAATAGAAACTTCGGATTTTAGGCATATGATAGATTACATACAGGGCGACGAAAGATTCAAAGATGTGCGAAAAGACAAACTGGAAATAGTCAAGGCTTGGACAAAAAAAGAATACCGAAATTTAGAAGAATTCACAAAAGCAAGAATTCGAGTCCCGCTCCCAATAGCGTCAAGCAGAAACTGCCTTGTAATGGAATTTATTGGAAAAGACGGTGTTCTTGCGCCCAAGGCAAAAGAAAAACCTTTCTCAGATATGAAAAAGCAGTATGAAATATTGTGCGAGTACATGGCAAAAATGGTGAGCACAAGAATAGTCCACGCAGACCTAAGCGAATACAACATACTGAACAATGATGAAGAATTGGTGGTGATTGATGTTGGACAAGCTGTGAGCACCCTTCACCCAAAAGCGAAAGAATTCTTTGAAAGAGACGTCCTTAACATGAGCAAGTGGTTTTCAAAGCACGGCGTAGACACTGATTATGACAGAATGTACCAAAACATCAAACTAAAATCAGCGCAAATAGATGATGCAAAACAAAAGAAACTTGATGCTAATAAAAAATACAAGTGAAGATGCACTAACTCTTTGTCATAAACTCTAAGAGACTTTTAGCGGCGCTATTAGGCCCATCTTTTTCAAGACCCTTCACAGCAAGCATTGTTCTTAGTTGCCCAACAACAACTTTGCTTTCAAACAAAGCATCAAAACATTTCTTTGCAATCGGATCATGAAGCTCCTTGTATTGAGCAGGGCCAAAAATGTTCACAAAATAAGTTTCAGTTATTCCTGTCGAAGTTGTTGTTCCTTTTGACATGCTTCTTCCTCTTTTGAATACTTCAAGCGCGTCAGAACTATTCTTAAAAATCTCAAGAACAGGGTGGGTTTCATCCACGGCCTCATAATTGTTCGCATAAAGCAAGTAATCCACTTTCTGGCCCAAAAGAACTTCTTCAAGCGTAGTTATCGGCAAAACTACTCTTGCATTCTTTTTCTGAGGACTCATTATTATCGATCTGTCAATGTTGTCAAACGCATATCCCGGATGAAGATCATCAAGTCTCACAAACGCACCTATTTCTGTCCCATATGCTTTCACCGCATTGTTCTCAATCGCAAAGCTTCCCATGTCATCAAATATTATAGTCATTTCTCTTATCATGTCCCCGCCTATCGCCCTAAATGCTTCTAGTGATTCGGATTTTCCGGCACCAGTGTCACCCATTATCACAATGTTGTAAGATTTTCCATTCTTTAGTGCAATTCTGACCATCGCGCCGTGCACAGGCATCCTTCCTCTTTTCATCATTATTATATTATGAAGAGTAAGAATCATTTTTTTCAGGTAGCCAAAATAACCAAACTCGTCGCCCACAGGAACCGAAGCCACCAACAAATCATTTTTTGCATCCTCATAGAAAACACTTAATTCAGAATCAATTTTTTTCGCTGATTCCAGTGGAATCCCATAAAGATAAACAGCATCAGGCTTTTTCTTTAATTGTTCTTCAGTAGCAAGCTCAAACAAATTTGATAACGCCGTTCCAAGCCCGATGAATCTATTGTTGAAAAGCACATGGATTACAAGGTCGCCTACTTGCGCAGGATAGCAAAGCCACTCAGATTCCTTAAGCTCAGAAACAAACTCAATCGGATTAATTTCCACTCTCTTAAAAGCGCCGTCCCTTTTGTTCATAGGAGGATCCATTAAAAGCGGAGGCTCGATGAGCACCTGCTTGATAAAATTCACTTTTGAAAGCTTGGAGTAAGGCGCAGGAAGCATCATATCATCTTCCACAACTATCATTCCCACCTGTGCACCGGCAGGGACTTGACGATATACTCTTGGATGAGACCCAGATATGTTTTCGCAAATATCACGATAAAGTTTTCTTGTCAAATTATTTAGGCTCTCCACAGTATCGTTAAACGTAGTGTATGGTTTTGCGTGATGTGGGTCCATGAGCATCTCGTCAGAATAACAAATAAAGAAGCGCTCGTAACTTCGCCAATAATTATAGAATGATTCGACAAAGCGCAAAAGGAGAGCAGGGTCGCCAAAAAACGGCCTTAATGCGGGCTTTCGCTTTATCACGTTTTCTTTCTGAAACCTCGCAAGCTCTGCAAAAAGCGAGACAAGCAAATCTGGGTCAGGCTCTTTGTCAAAAATCTTCAATAGGGGCGAATCGGCTTTCTTCAAAGTGTCAATGTACCTTACAAGCGCTTCCCTAAACAACCCAGACCTTACCAAATCATCAGAATAAGCAGGAATCTTGCCATCGCTGTATATCAGCGCCTGTTTCCCAAAGAAAGCGAATTTTTCTTTCATTATAACCCATAAAAAGACCAACAAGTATAAAAATAGTGCTTAATATACGAAAAACGTATTATTCTCAGCATTTAACTCCGAAATTGTGATAGATTATAGGAATTCTGCAATACTCTTCGGACTCCTCTAAAAAATCCGCCAAATTGATAACGCAATTATTTAAATCTATCAAAACACTACTTTAGTACTAAAAAGGCAATAGAAATGGAAGAGATAGTAAAAATCCCGGATGAACGAATTGGAATACTCATAGGCCCAAAAGGCACTGTGAAGAAATTTATAGAGAAAAAAACCAAAGTGACTCTACACATTGAATCGTCCAGCGGAGATGTTTTGGTTAGCGGAAGCGGCGAATCATTCTTCAAAGCAGCAGGAATAGTAAAAGCAATAGGACGCGGATTCTCTCCAGAAAGAGCATACAAGCTCCTAGAAAACGACTACCTTCTGAAAATAATCGAAATAACAAATTATTCCGGAAAAAACCATTCAAAACAGGAAATAAAACGCGGAAGAATAATAGGAAGAAAAGGACTCATCAGAAAAGAAATTGAAAAGAAGACCCATTCACTCGTATCAGTTTATGGAAAAACAGTGGCAATTATTGCAAGGATAGAGGATCTTCAATATGCAATCGAAGCGGTTGAAATGCTCCTCGAGGGAGCAGAACACACCACAATGGAACAGCACTTGAACGAATTCGGCAAAGAAAGATTCAGACTCTAATCCAACAATAAAAGCATTCAAAACGCCTATTTGACTAGCTACAATGCGTTTTAGGCAAGGGGCCTGTTTTGCGCCAGAAAAGAGGCGGTGCCTTTTTAAAGGTTTTAACTCTTAATCTTGTGTCTTTATGACAATCAAAAAATAACTGGTGAGTAAATTGGCCGAAGAAAAAGCCCCTAAAACAAAAAAAAGCGACGAAACAGGCTCGGAAATAATCCACGGCGCAGCCGAAAAACTTGAAGGACAATTCAAGGAACACTCAGTAGCCGAATTCTTCAAGAAAAACAAGCAAATGCTCGGAATGTACGGAAAAGTAAGAACACTCACAATGATAATCCACGAATATGTCACAAACTCCATTGATGCATGCGAAGCTGTAGGAATACTACCAACAATTGATGTTAAGATTGACGAACTCGGAGAAGAATATTACGAAGTAACAGTTACAGATAACGGCCCAGGAATAAGCAAAGAAAATGTCGGCAAAGCATTTGGAAAACTCTTAGCAGGAACAAAATTCCACAGAATGATACAAAGCAGAGGACAACAAGGAATAGGAGCATCAGGATGCACCATGCTAAGCCAGATGACCACTGGAAAACCAGTGAAAGTAATAACAGGAAAAGCACAAGGAAAAGCAATATCCCTTGAAATGACAATCGACCCAAGACACAACGAACCAAAAATAACTGATCTTAAAGAACTTGACAAAGAATTCCACGGAACTGCAGTGCAAGCAAAATTCAAAGGAATACTTTACAGAGACTCAGACCAAGGCCCTCTTGAATACTTGAAAAGAACAGCAATCGCAAACCCACACACACAAATATCTTTCCGCGACCCGATGGGGCAAAAGTTTACTTTCAAAAGAACTCATAACGAAATGCCTGAGCTCCCGGAAGAAATCAAGCCGCACCCAAAGGGAGTAACAGTTGACGACATCATAAGCATGAGCAAAGTAACTAAAGGGAGAAGTGTATCAGGATTCCTTTCAAATGATTTCGACAGAATGGGTGCAAAAGGAATCGAAGAAGTAAAAAAAAGAGTAAAGTTTGACATGAGCAAGGACCCAAAACAACTCGCATGGGACGAAGCAGAAGAAATAATCAAAGCATTCAAAGACATTGCTTTCATTGCACCAACAACTGATGCGCTAAGACCAATCACTGAAGAACAAATCAAGAATTCTTTGCAGAGCATCGTAAAGCCTGACTTTTTGACAGTAATGACAAGAAAACCAACCGTTTACAAAGGCGGATTTCCTTTCCAAGTAGAAATAGCAATTGCATACGGCGGAGGAGCCGGAAGAAAAATAGCAGAAGAAACACACATGGAAATAATGAGATTTGCAAACAGAGTCCCACTACTTTTCGATCAAGGAACTTGCGCACTAACAAAAGCCGTACAAACAATCGACTGGAAAAGATACGACATAAAGGACATTGAAAATACCCCAGTAACAGTTTTCGTAAACTTTATTTCAGTACACATCCCTTACACCGGTGCAGGAAAACAAGCCATCGCCGATGAAGATGAAGTACTAGAAGAAATAAGACTCGCACTAATGCAAACAGGAAGAAAAGCAGGAGTTTACATATCACACAAGAAAAGAGAAGCTGAAAACCAATTGAAGAGATTAATGTTCTACAAGTATATTCCCGAAATTGCAAGAGCGCTTAATGTTATCACAAAGGCCGACGAAAACAAATTGAAAGTCAATCTTGAAAAAATGGTAATGCAAAAACTAAAGCTTGAAGAAGCAAAAGACCAGGAAGAACTCAAGAAAGCGCAAGACACTCTTGCAAGCGACGGAAACAGCGTTATAGTTGACAAAAGCGACAAGAAGAATCTTAAGAGAGGCTCAAAAGGAGACAATGTCAGCGAAAAGAAAAAAGAATAGGATTAGATAACAATTATTTTTGGTGAAGAAAAATGGCTGAAACGAAAAAAAAGAAAGAAACAAAGACTACCCAAAAGGTTAGCCCTAAAGAAATCTCCGGCAGAATAACAAAGACAGCCGAAAATATGGTTGACCAAATAAACAAGTTACAGGACCCAGAATTCACCACAATGCAAAGAGGAAAAAGCAACGTTGTTTGGGATGAGCAGAAAGGATATTTGGAGCTTGGGGAAAAAGAAATCACTAGAACCTTCCTAAATATCGCGCACGCAAGAAAATTCATGCAAACAGCGCTCATCATGACAAAAACTCAAGATTACTTGAATCACAATAAGACTGCGTCTATTCGTGAAATTTATTACGAATTAAAGCACACAATAGAAGACACAAAAGAAAACACTTTCGAAGGACAGGACGAATCAGATCCTATAATTGTTGATCTTGAGCACTCGGTTGACACCATCAGAGAAAAACTTAACCTTCACGCAAATCCAAAAGGAACGCTTTACGGAAACATCACTCTGCTTGACAGAATGCACCACAACGATAAATTCAACGCATCAAAACTAGGAAGAGGCGGTTGGTCCATAATGTCAAGAGTTGAGCCTGAAGAAATCGAACTTACCGACACTGACGCAGAATACTGCCTCGTAGTTGAAACCGAAGCAATATTTGAAAGACTTATTGAAGAAGGATTCCCAAAAGACAACAACTGCATCCTAATCGGAACCGGAGGACAAGCAGCAAGAGGAACAAGAAGACTAATACACAGAGTACACAACGAACTTGATTTGCCAGTATATGTCTTCACAGATGGAGACCCATACGGATGGTACATTTACTCTGTAATAAAACAAGGATCAATGGCTCTTGCAGCACACTCTGAATTCATGTCCGTCCCTGATGCAAAATACATTGGAATGACAATTGAAGACATAAAGGATTACAAACTTGAAGCTGTAACAGAACAAATGAAAGAAGGGGACATAAAAAGAGCAAAAGAAATGATGGCTTACCCGTGGTTCCAGAGCAAAGAATGGCAGAGTGAACTAAAGCTCGCTCTCGAACAAAAGCTTAGAATAGAACAACAGGCTCTTGCAAACAAAAAACTTGACTTTGTTGCAACGCACTACTTGCCAGAAAAAATCAAAAACAAGCGCTTCCTCCCATAAGCAAAAAAAGCTTATTTTATTTTGGGAAGAATATTTTCATCTCTTGATGATGTACTGGCCGCTGCCTTTTTGGCGCTTTGACTGATCACTCTTCGTGCGCCTAATTACCCTTATCCCGGCAGTGCTTGAAAGTAGTTCATCAACGTAATCGATGACCGATTTTAAAAACTTTTTTTCTCCGCCAAAGCGCTTCTGCAAATCATTAACAGAAATCCCCCTTTTTGCAAAAGTTTCATTTGCAATAAACTGACTAATTACTTCCTTGCGTTCCTTTAGGCGCGCATCCATCAAAGGGTTTTTTACTTGCCTAGTAGCAATTAAGTTTCCCTTTGGCCTTAATTTTGAAGCAATCACAGTAGATTTAGAAACTCCCGCTTGCCTAGCAACCTGCGAGTAAGAAATATTTGACGAATCAATCGCAGCCGCCAAGAGCTTTGCTCTCTGTCTTCTTGCAAGACCCATAAGAGTCCCGTTAGGCCTTCTTGGCTGATTTGTCTTTGGCATAAATATACTTCGATTTAGGTTGTTAATATTCGTTTCTAAAGAGCTAATTTTTTGAGATAAGCACTTCTTCGGCTTTCTCGTTTTCGCCTATTGAAAGAAGATCAAACATCCTTCTTGAATCAAATTTATCTATCTTCGCCTCGGCTACGTTCTTTTCCAAAATATCAAGACCCATATCAATTACGCTTCGCTTCATTGTCTGGGCATCCTTAAGAGATTCTATCTTTTTTTGGAAAGCTTCGGTAGAGAAATCTTTTGAAACTGAAAATACGGCCTTGTCAGCAGGAATTGAAAAAGAAATATCAGATTGAGTAAAACCTTTTGCCAAGGTCCCGCCGATCTTTAATCTTACAAGGGGCTTCATCGCAAATTCTTGTCCAACAATTTGTGCTATCTTGGCATTTACTGTTTCCATTACTTCTTCAGGCCTTGCATTCTTAAACTCGAACTTATTATAGAACAATTTTCTCTGATTTGCAAAAGGAGCGAATTCAAGTTTTTTTGTTTGAGTGTCAAAAAAGAATACTCCTTTTTGCATCTGCGACTCAAGATTCTTCATCTGAGTAAATATTGTTGAACCAGTCAGAATGAATCTCTTGCCGTCGGCGTTCTGCTCGTTCATCCAATGTAAGTGCCCATCAATAATTAAGTCAAATCCATTTGGAAGATCACTTAGCGAAAGCGACGCAATCATATCATCCTCATCAAAAGGCAAAAATTCCTTGAATGATTGATGAAGCAATAGCATATTTGTTCCGCCCTCGATTGGTTTTGGGTCATACTTTTCAAGGACAGCTTTAGCGTTCTTTTCAGGAACTCCGCCAAGGCCATGAACAAAAACTTTTTCTTCCCCGTCTGAAAGGTCCACATAGCCCGCATGCAAATGCACAAGACAATTTGCTTTCTCGAGAACACTAATCGCATTAGAAAAATCCTTCCCCCTATATTCATGCGTTCCATGAATCGCAATAATTGGAATCCCTTTGACGCTCACTACTTCATCACCGGAAATTGTGTGCTTTGTAATAGAAGTGTGCGATTCTGAAGAATTCTTCGCAAAACACTCAAAAGTCTTAAGCCAAACTTCTTGTTCAGGAACAGCATCGTCAAAAAGATCTCCCGCGTGGAGAATGTAAGACACTTTTTTTGCCCTGAACATTTTGATTGATTCTTTAAACCTGGCAAATGACTCCTCATACCTATCTTCGCCGGTGAAACCCAGGTGAGTGTCTGAAAATATACCAATAAGCATGCAATACTAATGCTTGAAAATGATTATATTACTTGCACTAGCGCCCCGCCGAATTTAAGAGAATTAGTCAAAAGGAGTGACTGTTTCACAAAATATTAAGGGCGAAATGACTTTTTGGCCAATAAGAACAGCGGCTTTCTTTGAGCCCTCGTCATCCGTCGCAGGACAAAAGAAACCCATTATTCTCCCGTCAGCAAATAACTGTTTCGCTTCATCCAAAGAACATTCCATGATTTCGCCCTTTGAAGCCCACTCGCCAAGTTCTTTTAGATTGGCTCCTGAAACACTTACTCTGCAGCCGGATTTCATCAGCATCCACCCAAGTCTAAGTGAATCTTTCTTTTCCTCGAATCCATCGCAAATTAAGTGAACTCTTCCCTGGCAACCAACAGGCATCCCTTCAGAACCTTTCACCGAATCAAAGTAAACGTACGCCTTATCAGAGTACAAAACCAAGTTCAATTGCTTTTCAGGATCATTAAGCTTCACCTTGAGCTTCGGCCACTTTTTTAGTATCGCCGACCCAAGCGCAATCTCGACTTGTTTTGAAGTAATTTTTCCAGCGTAGCTTTTTACGCGCACGGCAAAAGTGGTTTTGAATTTGTTTTCACAAAGAGGAATGACATTACTTTCCAAATCTTCAAGAGTTGCGTCAAAATCTATTTTTATTGCAGGACAAAGGACGTTTATCCCGAAGCATTTTGAAAGCGCATTAATTGTGCTTTCAGGCTGCTGAGTAGATATGAACATTCTCCCTGATGCGCGCTCGATAGAGTCATAATGAACTTCGTGGCGCTTAAGAAATTCTGTCATGTTGTCCCTAAGCATGCGTTCCATGAACGAGCGCACTTCATCGCTCTTAATCGCAATCTCGGGCGCCGAAAGGGCTATCACGCAGTTAGTTGAGAACTTGTCCACACTAGATATTCTGTTCAAAAAGTTATAAAAACACCAAAGCCCTAATCTAGGAATGGTGCAAAAGAAAGGCTTTGATAGCGCTAAATATTATACTGCCGAACTTGCTGCAATAAAAGAAAGAGCAACACATTTTGACAGATTATATCTTGAAGTCGGCGGAAAGCTGCTCAACGACACCCACGCAAAAAGAGTACTGCCGGGTTATGATCCGCGCGCAAAACTAAAACTCATGATGAAGTTGAAAGACAATTGCGAGTTGATTTATTGCATCAGCGCAAGCGAACTTGAAGAACAAACCATTTGGTTTGAAGGAAACTGCAAGATCGAGGACATCATACTTGAAAATATTTCAATGATAAAGAAAAAGGGGATTAAGATTACTGCAATAGTATTAAGCAGATTTTCAGGGCAGAAAAAAGCCAAGGAATTTGCAGGCTTGGCTCGAAAAAAAGGATTTGATGTTTATTTCACCAAAAACATTCCAGGCTATCCAATGGATTTGAAAGCAATATTTGGAAAAAAAGGATTTGATGCTCAACCTTACATTGAAACATCAAAAAGAATAGTGATTGTTACCGCACACGGAGCAAACGCTGGAAAAATGTTTTTGTGCCTCTCACAAATATACCACGACAACAAATTGAAATTAAAATCAGGGTACGCAAAAATAGAAACTTTCCCCATCTGGAACTTGCCTTTGCACCACCCGGTGAACTTAGCTTACGAAGCCGCAACCGCAGATATTGCAGATTATGTGATGCAAGATCCTTACTACGCTTCAGCGTATCACAAGAAAGCGGTGAACTATAACAGAGATGTTGAAGGATTTAAGGTGCTAAAGAGAATAATCAAAATAATAATTCCAAAATCAAACTATATGCACTCCTACAAATCGCCCACTGATATGGGAATTAACATGGCAAAGAAAGGAATTGTAAATGATAAAGTTGTTTTTGACGCAGGGCTTGCTGAGATACTTCACCGAAAAAGCGAATACTCAAAAGACCTCAAAGGCAAAGAAAGAACAGAAGTCCTTGCACGAATCGAAAAAATAATGAAGAAAGCGGGACTCAAATAATTCAATCACATTTTTTTAGAATAATATTCTTTTACTTGGGCGTAAACTTCTTTCCAGTCTTTACACGCAATAACATTTAATTTGGACTCAACCGGTTCGTGATCATAAAGGAATATTAGACCTTTATAATCAGAACTAATCAAGTTCACTAAATTTGGGTTATCGTCTATTATCCCTTTTATTTTTGGAAAATTTTCTTGAAGAACTTTTGCTTTCCACTTGTTCCCGTCAGCCATCAAAACTTCTTTAGGTCTCGAAATCACAGGCGCGTTTGGAAAATTGTGTTTCTTAAGCCATTTTTGCGTCCCATTAACAACTATTTGAGGCCTTATTGTAAGATACGCAGATATAGGAATTATTTCATTTATCTTGTTCAAAAAAGTCGGTGACCCTTCAATGAGTGGTAGAACTTCCTGCACTTCATCAGAATTCCTATGATGCTCCATCCAATCACGCGCTTCTTTTGATTGCCAATAAGGAACATTCTGAGTATAACGATACTTCTTAATCAATTCATGAATAGTCAGATTCTCAGGATTCCCAAACTTCTTCTGCATCTCTTGCACCCAATACCCTATCGTCCAAGAAAGAGTCTCATCAATATCAACTGCTAAACCAGGAGTTATATTTGCCAAATCAACTTTGTTTGAATCCATCAAATAAAACCAGAACCAATTCAATTTTAATGCGGCTGCCGTGCTTTGGAAAAAAAGTCAGATGCAGTCAAATATGTCTGTTTTAGCTCAAATCCTGCGAAAAACATTCACTTTCGGAGAGCTTTCATTCGCTTCAACTTAGCTATCGCTTCAGGACTTGCGCGGAGTCTGGATGGAACCATTGCAGACCTTAGATTCGAACGCCCTCTCAGATTCATGTGCGTATCAAAAGCAACATCCTTCAATCTAGAGATTCGAGCAGGAGCTCGTCTACCCCTCAGCGGAAAAGTATTTGTAGTTGGGCGAGGAGTACTGTTTATGTGCTTCTGACGTACGCGTTCCTTTTCAAGACGTTGTCTTGCAAGATTTGCTTCTTGCGAAGCAGCATTAATCCCAAATATTTTTCTAACTAAAGTGTTCCTACGCGAAGCCGGCATCAAATCACCACAAATATAACCCATTACAAAACATATAAGCTTTTGCAAGTCTTCCCTCTTAATAAAAGAAAGAATACAAATTGTGGTTAAACTTAATCAAGCAATGTTTGCCGACAACAAAATGCAGCCGCCGGGAATTGAACCCGGAGCTCAACCTCATTCACGAAATTTCTTCGTGCTACTTCAGTCTATCGAGCCAAAGGCGAAGATAGACTTTTCGCCAGCCTTAACAAGGCTGTGGGAAGGTTGCATGATACCACTTCACTACGGCTGCCTATTTTACTCGTGAGTAGAGCAGTTTTTTAAACGAAATGGAGGTAATTTTCTGTATAACAGCAGGGATGGCAGAGCGGTTATGCACCGGCCTGCAGAGCCGATCAGCGGGGTTCAACTCCCCGTTCCTGCTTTGATTTTTGGAAGGAAAAAACAAGGCTTATAAAGGTTTTCTTAGGCTGTTAGTTAGGTGAGCCAAGCATAGTGCTGGCTAATTAAATTAATTTTAGGTGACTAAAAAATGGGAATAAGACCGGCAAGATGTTATAGAAATTCTAGAAAAAGCGTAAAGAGAACAAGAGGAGATACCGGCCACGCCAGAAGAAGGAAGCCAAAGAGAGCTTTCTCAAGACTCGCAAGCGCAAGACCTGAAAGAAACTATATCGGCGCTTCCCCACAGCTTAAGATAAGACAATTCAACATGGGAAATCCACTTTTAAAATATGACACAGTTGCAGATGTTGTTGTTAAAGACAGCTTAGACATTAGAGACAACGCTCTTGAAAGTGTTAGATCAACTGTAAACAGAAAGCTCGTAAAAGATTTAGGAAAAGATTTCTATTTCATGAAAGTAAGAGTTTTCCCTAGCCAAATAATGAGAGAAAACAAACAAGCACAGGGAGCCGGAGCTGACCGTGTTTCACAAGGAATGACACAAGCATACGGAATACCAATAGGAAGATCAGCAAGAGTAAAAAAAGGACAAGCAATTTTCAGCGTTCTTTGCTTTGAATACCAGAAAGAAAAAGTAAAGACAGCTTTAAGCAGAGCAAGAGCAAAAGTTTCCTGCCAAATCGATATTGTTTTCCACAAGGACATAAAAAGCCTTGGAACTTTGCCTTCAAAAGCAATCGAAGAGAAGGTTGTTGAAGTTAAGAAGGACGAAGCAACTCTCGCAGCAGAGGCAGCAGCAGCAACTCCTGGCGCAGAAGGCGCAGCAGGAAAAGCTCCAGCAGCAGGCGCAAAAGGCGCACCTGCGGCAGGCAAAGGCCCCGCAGCTGCACCCGCAGCAGGCGCAAAAGGCGCTCCGGCAGCAAAACCAGCTGGAAAAAAGTGAAAGTGACGCTTCACTTTCACTGTCGCAAAGTAGCAAAAGCTACTTTGCAAGAAATAACTCTAATAAATTGGATGAGCGTCATCGTACGCTCAACCAACTCTTTTTTTTAGAATACTTCTTTTCGTCAGACTACACGCCTTAAATTAATTTAGCTGCTAAATAAGTCGCATGAAAGAAACATTAGTTGAAACAATAACAAAAGAAATCCAACCCTACTTTGAAGGAATGAATGGATGCCACGACTTTGCCCACACAGAACGCGTAATGAAAATGGCCGAGCACATAGCAAAAAAAGAAAATGCGAATTTAGAAATAGTGATGCTCGCCGCACTTCTCCACGATATTGGGAGAAAAGAAGAGATGGAAAAGAACGGCGCAATTTGCCACGCAGAAAAAAGCGCAGAACTTTCGCGCGAAATACTTTCAAGACATGGGTTAGAATCCAAAAAAATAAACGATATTGCGCATTGCATCACAACGCACAGGTTCAGGAAAAACAACCCCCCAACAACGCTAGAAGCAAAAGTACTTTTTGACGCAGACAAACTTGATTCTATCGGAGCAGTAGGGATAGGAAGGGCTTTCCTTTGGTCAGGCGAAATAGGAGCAAAACTACACAATTCAAAGCACCATGACATAAAATCCACAGAAGCCTATTCAAACGAAGACACGCCCTTTAGAGAATTTGAACTAAAATTAAAATACATAAAAGATCGGCTCTGCACAAGCGAAGGAAAAAAATAGCAAAAGAGCGCCACAAGTTCATGGAAAAGTTCTTCAAAAGACTTGACAAGGAAACCGAAGGCGAAGTATAAACAATAAAACGCCTAAAAGCCCGAAAATAAAGAGGGCAGACGCAACGCTTTTTAACCCCTAAAATCATTCTAATGACATGAAGACACTGCTCTGGTTTGAAGAAGTAACCATGAAAGATGTTCCCAAAGTTGGCGGAAAAGGAGCTTCTTTAGGGGAAATGACTCTTGCAAACTTCCCGGTTCCCGGCGGATTTATTGTCACATCAGATACTTACTTCAAATTTGTTAGAGAAAGAAAAATACAAGATAGAATAGTCAAAGCGATAGATGTCATTGATGTTGAGAATACTGCAGAACTAGAAAAAACATCGGCAGAAATCAGAGAGCTTATTGAAAAGACGCCGATGATTCCTGAAATTAAATCGGAAATTATCAAGGCTTATAGAGTAATGCAAACACAACAAAACGGAAAGAAACTTTATGTCGCAGTAAGAAGCTCGGCTACAGCAGAAGATCTGCCCGAAGCTTCCTTTGCAGGACAGCAGGAAACTTACCTAAATATCATCGGAGAAGAAGAGGTAGTGAAAGCAGTTCAAAGATGCTGGGCCTCGCTTTTCACTGCACGCGCAGTATACTACAGAAAGAGACAAGGATTTGCAACCGATCAAGTGGGATTATGTGCAGTAGTTCAGAAAATGGTTCAAAGCGACATCAGTGGAATAATGTTCACAGCAGATCCGAACGGAGACATGACAAAAATAATCATTGAAGCAGGATTTGGGCTTGGAGAAACAATTGTAAGCGGAAGTGTAACCCCTGACAATTACACAGTAACAAAATCAACACTAAAAATAGCTGACAAAAAAATAAACAAGCAGGAATGGATGCTAACCAGGGAAGACAACGAAAACATTAGGATAAACCTTGGCGAAAAGAAAGCGGCGATACAAAAGCTCTCGGATGCTAAGATTATTGAACTTGCAGAAATTGGAAGAAACATTGAGAACCACTACAAGAAAGGAATGGATATTGAATGGGCGATGGAAGACAACGTCCTCTACATTGTACAGGCAAGACCGATTACCACCCTAAAAAGCAAGGTTCATGAAAAGAAACTCGATATTACTGCAGAAAATAAACAGCTTCTAAAAGGGCTTCCAGCATCCCCTGGAGTAATAACGGGAATAGTAAAAGTTGTCCCATCGATTGATGACATTACAAAAATAAACACCGGCGACTTGCTCGTGACAAAAATGACTTCACCTTCATGGGTACCGATAATGAAGAAAGCTTCAGGAATAATCACAGATGAAGGCGGAAGAACTTGCCATGCAGCGATTGTTTCAAGAGAACTTGGAATACCTTGTGTAGTGGGAACAGAAATTGCGACAAAAACTCTCATAGACGGACAAAAAGTTACTATTGACGGATTCAATGGAATAGTTTACGAAGGAGAAGTAAACATTGCCGAAAAGAAGCACGAAAGAAGAGTAATCACCCCAAAAGAAATTGATACTATTGAAAAAGCTGTGAAAGCCGAAATTAAAACCCACATTTCTTCAAAACAAACCGAAGAAAAAGCAAAAAGCATTGTGAACGAATACGGCGGAATAAAATTCAAGGAAATGAGCCAGGAAGAAAGAAAAAAAGAAGAGAAAGAAATACTCTCCCTCCTAAAGGATCTTTCAATAAAAGTAAAAGTAAACGTTGCGCTTATTGATGCTGCCGAATCCGCCGCAAAAACAAATGCCGATGGAGTAGGACTATTAAGAGCAGAACACATGATAACCAATTCCGGAATGCACCCGGCAGAATACATCAGGCAAAACAAGGAAAAAGAACTAAAGGATGTTGTAAAAGCAGGAATAAAAATTGTTGCAGAAAAATTCCCAGGAAAACCTGTTTGGTTTAGAACGTTTGATGCAAGAAGCGACGAATACAAGGAACTTAAAGGCGGAGATAAGGAGCCAAAAGAAGACAACCCTATGCTTGGCTGGCATGGGATAAGAAGAGATCTTGACGAGCCGAAATTATTCAAAGCGCAAATACTTGCAATCAAAGAACTCTATGAAGAAGGAATAACAAACGTGGGAATAATGCTACCATTTGTGCAAAATATAGAGGAAGTTTACGGGGCAAAAAAACTTGCTAAAGAAGTTGGCCTTCAAAAAGAAGTTGATTTTGGGGTGATGGTAGAAACACCCGCCGCAGTATGGATAATCGATGAACTAATACCGCACATAAAATTCATTTCATTTGGAACAAATGACTTGACACAACTCACTTTGGGGCTTGACAGGAACAACGGCATTGTACAAAAATGGTTCAACGAACTCCATCCTGCGATACTAAGACAGCTTGAATATGTGATAAAGAAATGCAAGGCAGCTGGAGTAAGGACAAGCATCTGCGGACAGGCTGCATCGAACCCCGAAATGGTTACAAAGCTTGTTTGGATGGGAATAGATTCGGTTTCAGCCAACATTGATGCAGTAGAGGAAATACGAAAAGTAGTCATGATTGAAGAAAAGAAAAAGATACTTGAACACTTATCAAAATAGGGCAACTAAAAAACCGGCAAGATTGCTTATCTTAGTTCCGCTCTTGGTCTTACAAGCCAAGCCAATATATTGTCGGGTCTTTTGCCTTCTTTGCTTCCAAAGATTTCTAGAACTATGGGCCCTTCAAATCCAGGGTCAATTAAAAGAGATTTTATGTGAACGCTTGTGCCGTCAGTAGTTTTTAGAAAAAACAATCCAACATCTTTTGGAAGCTTCACATATTTTGTTTCAGTGAGAACCACTCTGCCAAACTTTGTTTTTACAGATTTTTTCTTTCGCTCAAAATTTTCCATGAATTGTTTTCTTTTGCTTCCAGAAACCCAATTTGTCTTATGAATCTGGCCAAGACGCTGTTTTTTTGGTTCATATACAACTGGATGAACTTTTATTTCAACAAGCCCGTTGTCATTCACTTGAAAATCTTTTCCAAGAACAAGTTCGCCTGATTTTCTTAGCCGCATAATTTCAGGAACTCTCAATGGTTCTACAAGTTGTGGGAAATACACTCTGTGAGTCCTGTTACCCCTTCTAAGCCTTAAAGGAATTTCTCCGTGATGAATCATCATTACAGTAGAAGGGGTTTTTCCGGTTGCAAGAATGTCATTGACTTGACTCGCATAAAATCCTACTTCAACCCCATGACGGGCAACAACACTTCGGGTTGAAATGTCAGGAATGTGGTTTCGGTGAAGATCTAGTTGCGGTCGCACAACAGCTTGGGCAATCTGGCCGGGCAAGAGGGTATGGGACGATTTTTGCTTGCCGCCCCAAGGGCCGATGGAATGAATCTTTATGTCTTTGCTGACTATTGATTTCCAGCCTCTTTTCCCGCGCATAAATATCAATCGCTTTTGAGCCTTTTATTCCTTCCGCCAAAAACGAATCCTTTAATCCCTTTCCACATAGTAATCAATAATGTTAAAGCTAGATCTAACCCAAGCCGTTAAAGAGCTCAAGAAGCTTAAGGCAAAGAAAGTATTCTTGCAAATACCCGAAGGACTGAAAATTAGAGTAGATGCGCTTATGGAGGAGCTTGAGGGACACGGATTTGAAGTAGTAACCGCGATGGACCCTTGTTTTGGAGCATGCGACTTAAAACAAAGCGAAGCAAAAAGACTCGGATGCGATTCTGTGCTCCACCTTGGACACACTCAATTCTTGAAAAAAACATCAATACCCACTGTTTACGCTCCGCTCAAATACGAACTCGGAGAAAGATTTGAAAGAATATCAAAAATAGCCGCCGAATGGCTCAAAGACGCCAATATTAGAGAAGTTGGAATAGTTACTACTGCGCAATTTTTGCATTATTTACCAGAACTTAAGAAAGCTTTTGAAACAGCAGGCATAAAAACAAATATTGGAAAAGGACAACGCACAGAAGATGGACAGGTACTCGGATGCAACTATTCATCAGCAGAAGTAAAACCAAACACAATAATATTTTTCGGCGACGGATTATTCCACCCCTTAGGAATACACTTTGCAACACAAAAAAAAGTGATAATCGCAAACCCAATCACCCTTGAAATGAAAACCCTTGACGAAGAGAAAAATGAATTCCTAAAAAGAAGAATACTCTTAATCGAACGCGCGAAGGCGGCGAATGAGTATGCAATAATAGTTTCAACAAAAGAAGGGCAAAACAGAATAAGCGAAGCGGAGAAAATAAAGAAACTGCTCGAGAAGGATGGCAAAAAAGCCAAGATATATATTATGGACTTTATTTCACAGGACGCGATGCTCGGAATGAAAGCCGAGGCAATAATCAACACCGCCTGCCCTAGAATAAGCATAGATGATTATCAAAACTACAAGCTCCCGATGATAAATTACCCTGAAGTTGATTACTTGCTTGGAAAAAAGAAATATGACAACTATAAGCTAGTGGTTGTCTACTGACTGCGCATTGTGATGAGATGGCAAAAGTAATCGTCTGCAAAACCGCGCTCCGAAAAGAAAAATGCTATTCTATAAGACAGATTGTTTTCATTGAAGAGCAGAAAGTCCCAAAAGAGCTTGAGCGCGACGGCAAAGACGATGCCGCAATCCATTTCCTCGCACTCGAGGGCGACGTGCCTGCCGGAACCGTTCGGCTTACACTCATTGGACGAAACGGAAAGCTCCAGCGACTCGCAGTTCTGAAAGAATTCAGGGGAAAAGGAATAGCCAAACAGATAGTTAAAGCCCTTGAAAAAGAAGCGCTTGCTCAAGGGCTGGAAAAGATAACGATGCACTCGCAAAGCCATGCAAAAGGATTTTATGAAAAGTTAGGGTATGAAGTCAGCGGCAAAGAATTCATGGAAGCCGGCATCCCGCACGTTCCAATGGAAAAGCGACTTACCGGGAAAAAGAAATACGACGACTACAAGTTAACTACTATTTTCTAAAAAAATTACTCTGATTCTTCAGCTGCACTTTCGGAAGCACTAATTGTCTGAACAATTGTCCCTTTGTAATCCAAATTTCCTCGCACAACCGATTTGAAATTATCAATATCAGTTCCGCTGATAAAATGCGACCTTATTTTGCTTCTGTACAAAATGTTTGCTGCGTGAGGATCTACAAAAACATGCGCGCCGGGTTTTGAAGCCTGGGCTTTTAAGAGCGAAAGCATCTTTGTATGGGATAATTCCTTGTACATTCTTGCACCCGGCTCTTTAGCAGGATCAGCGCTATATATCCCGTCAACATTACTGAGATTAATGAAGTCAGCATTAAGCATTTCTGCAATTATTGCTGCAACACTATCAGTTGTCTGCCCAGGAGTTGTTCCCCCAAACACAGGAGTCTTGCCAAGAAGCATAACATTCTCTGCTTTTTTTGGGTCATCTAGAATCTCTTTCCAAACATTCTCGATTGTATGTGTGAACATCAAAGCATTAGCCTTGCATATTGCAATTCCAACTTCGTCAAGATCAAAGTTATTTGCTCCAAGGGCCTTTGCACCTGCTTGGTAAACTCTTGCAACTCTTCCGCCCCCTATTACGAGAACGAATTGACAACCTTCGCGCTTGAGCTCGTTTATTGTATCGCAAAATTTTGCAATCTCTGGCGCCCTAAACTTTTCGTTAAAAAAAACGCTTCCGCCGACACTCAAAACAAATGTTTTGCTTGAAGCAGGGGATGAGTATGGTGTTGATGATCCGCCAAGTGTTGCGTAAGGATCATAAGTCGAGGATGATGCCGATGAAGATGAAGAGTTTGATGAAGAAACATTTGATTGCGTCGCCGAGCCTTCAGCCTTAGGGGTGCCATCCCACTTCTCGAACAGATCAAACATTCAAAATCACCTTAAACCGCCGCAAAAGCGTCAATTTTGCCTTGAAAAATATCAAGCATTTATTAACGTTGCGATGCCGAAATTAATAGGATTAACTCCTTTAAATAGATTCCTAAGTGATTGTCGTGAAGCAACTAGATGACCCGATACTTGAAGCAGAAATGGCAGTATTCAAAAAAAAGCTGAAAATGCTTGAAGCCATTAGAGGCAGGCACACTGAGCTAATCACGCAGTACATCCCCCCCGGAACTGATAGAAGCACCGTAATGGGCACTCTTTCCGAAGAAATCAACCAAAGTGGTAACATAAAGAGCCCTTCAGTAAGGAAGAACGTGCAAGGCGCACTAAGGAAAATAATTGGATTCTTAAAGCAAATCAACTTCAAACTCCCTACAAACGGAATAGTAGTATTCGCAGGGAACATATCCGAGCATGAAGGAAGAAGCGACATAAGATTATTCACGATTACCCCAGTAAAACCGCTCAAGGTAAAGCTTTACTGGTGCGACTCAACATTCCACACGGATTATCTAAAAGAGATGCTTGCTCCAAATGATTTCTACGCACTACTCGCAATAGACAAAAACGAAGCTACAATCGCACAACTCTCAGGAAAGAAATATGAAATACTAGGCCACTTCACTTCAGCAGTACCCGGAAAAACCAGGGCCGGGGGACAATCAGCCCAAAGATTTGAAAGACTAAGAGAAGAAGCGATGCAAAACCACTTCAAAAGAGCTTCCGAGAAATTCAACGCATATTTTTTGCCCCACATCGATAGAATAAAAGGAATAATAATTGGCGGTCCGGGAATAACCAAAAACTACTTTATCGAAAAAGAGTCACTTCATCACGAACTCGCAAAAAGAGTCATAGGAGTACTCGACATAGCTTATACTGACGAAGGCGGAATAAGAGAAATGGTTCATAAGAGCGAAGAAATTCTAAAAGACACTGATCTTATGAGAGAAAGACAGATAATAAATAAGTTCTTAGAAGAAGTTGCAAAGAACGGACTTGCAACTTACGGGCAAAGGGAAGTTGAGCAGGCGATAGATGAAAAAAGAATTTCGACCCTCATAATCTCGGAAGACATCCCGTGGCTTGTTTTTAGAAAAGTTTGCGAGCACTGCAACAACGAAGAAATCGAAATAATAAAAGACCCGACAAATTACGAAGAAGAAAAACTCAGATGTTCAAAATGCGACTCAAAAATTGAAGTCACTGAAGAAATAGATTACTTGGATTATATGATGGAAAAAGCAAAAGCGGTAGGGGCAACTGTAAGAGTAATCAGCACGGAAACCCCGGAAGGCCAGCAGTTCTATAACGGATTTGGCGGAATAGGCGCACTATTAAGATACAAAATCTAATTTAAATTTACGAATTATTTTTATGACACAATTCATAACAATAACCCCCGCGCTAAAGGGAAAAGTAAAGCAGCGCTACTCTGACTTCATTGTAGAAGAAGTGCTTCTTGACGGAAAAATTTGCAGAGTGGAACGTTATGATAGGGCATTTGAACAAAGAGACAAGCAAACAATGTACATCCCCAAAGAAAAAAAAGAGCATTTGCTTCTTGATCTTGAAAAAATAAACATTGACACGGTTTCAGCGGTAGCGCAAATATCAAGAGGGTTAAATGTCAGCAAAACCAGAATTGGCTATGCGGGGCTCAAGGACAAAAGAGGAATAACTTGCCAAAGAATAAGCATATTCGACCCTGATCCGGCACGCGTAGAAAAATTCGGGATGAGAGGGATAGAAATAAGGCACCCTGAATGGAGCGACAAAAGAATTGAACTCGGAGAACTTAAAGGAAATAATTTTGTTATAATAATAAGAGACATCTCTGAAACTGAAGAGGAAACAAGAAGAATCATCGAAGCATTTTCAAAGCAAGCAGAAAAAGGACTGCCAAACTTTTTTGGAAACCAGCGATTTGGAGGAATAAGACAAATCACCCACCGAGTGGGAAAAGTCCTCCTCAAAGAAGACTATAAGGAAGCCGTGATGCTTTACCTCACCGACACATATTATTCTGAAAAAGAAGACATAAAAAACGCAAGAATAAATTTCGCAAAAACACTTGACGTAAAAAAGGCGCTGAAAGAATTCCCAATAGATGCAAGACAAGAAAGAGCGATGCTAAATCATCTCTTGAGAAACCCTAATGATTTTGCTGGCGCAATAGGAGTCTTGCCAAAAAAGATGCGCTATCTTTTTGTCCACTCTTATCAAAGCTTTTTGTTCAACAAGATGCTAGAAGAAAGAATAAAAGAATTCGGCACAGGGGCCATCGAAGCGATTGATGGCGATGTGCTTGAAAACGGCCTACCTAGTGGCCTTTTGGCAGGATATGAAAGCAAATTTGCTGAAGGGAAAGCTGGAGAAATTGAACGAAGAGTGCTTGAAGGCGAAAAAACCAAGTTTGAAGATTTTAAGGTAGCTGGAATGAGCGAACTCTCAAGCCAGGGTTCAAGAAAATCATTTGTGCTGAAAACAGAGAACTTCAAGCTCTTAGAAATCGACAAGGACGAATTCAACGAAGGCAAATTGAAGGCAAAGATATCATTTTTCCTTTCAAAAGGAAATTACGCCACAACCGTTTTAAGAGAACTCTTAAAAGAAGACATAATGTAACCCTGTGAATGATTTTATTTTTGCTGATTTTGATTGAACCGAAAGATTAAATTAGAGTTAATCTAATAATTATTTGATAGCATGGGCTTTGAAAACGCAGCGTACACCATAGGATTATTCGCTGTTTCATTAATGGCAGTGCACCTCGTTTCTAAGAGAAACTTCTCAAAAAAGATTGTGGGAAATGATATCAACAAGCATCCATCTCCCCTCGTAGCCGAAAGTTGCGGAGGAATACTAATTGTCCCAATATGGCTTCTAATAGTGCTTTGTCAGCTTTTGTTCGGATTTGATTTGCGCTTGATTGGGGTGGGAGTAGCAATCACAGTATTTGCCGCAATAGGTTTTCTTGACGACAACAGGCACAAATTTCTCTCAAAACCGATGGGTTGGAAAGAAAGAGCCATTCCAATCGCCATTACTTCGCTACTTCTAGCAGGATGGCTATTTCCACCTGTAGATATCCTAGGAGTGCTGCTTGTAGTACTACTAGCACTATTCTTTGCTGGCCTTGCAAGCTTTTCAAACACTTTTGAAGGGCTAAATGGCTGGACGGTAGGATCAAGCTTTATCATCACCTCAATAATCGCATTCGCTGCATTCTCCTTTAACACCCAATTAGGATTCATCTACACCGGCCTTGCAGCAATAATACTAGGACTGCTTATGTTCAACAGATACCCCGCAAAAGCCTTCCCAGGAGACAGCGGAACACTTCTAATAGGTTCAACAATTGCAGGCCTTGCGCTTTATTCGCAAGACATACTGTTTGTCATATTCATATTTGTTCTTTTTATCCCCCACATGATTGATTTCTTTTTGCTGAAGATGATAACAAACAGAAAAGATGCTTCACAGCACAAGCAAAGGCCCTACAAATTACTTGAAAACGGAAGGCTCACAATCCCAGAATATCCTGACAAGAAAGAGAAACTTGATTTTGCAAAACTAGTAATGAAAATTCACGGGCCGCTTTACGAATGGCAAATAGTAATTATTATCTGGTGCTTTGTACTGGCAAACAGCATATTTTGGCTATTGTTGTTCAAGTTCTTGCAATTAATTTAAACTTAAGAAGCACTTTTTTTGAAAGATCTTTTATTTTAGCTTGATTAATGAAACGGCCAAGCTAAATAATGTTGGAACAACTAATCGCACAACATCAAACAGCACAAGTATCGCGCCAATCTGGCTTGTCGTAAGCAAAACTAATGCAAAATCAGGAATTGACAAGAAAATAAATCCTGCGGCTTCTACTAACCCTAATCCCCTTGGAAGAACGGGAGTCCTTTCAAGTATTGAGATTATTACAAACAACACCGTAAGCGGAATTATGTCAATATTTACTCCTAGCGCAAAAAATGCAAATAAAAGCGCGGTAAATTCAAGCGCAAAAGATGCGCTAGCCATCAAAAATACAGCGATGAGCGTTCCAAGCGAAATCTTTTTGAGATAAGCCGAATAATTTCTGAAATATTTCTCAAGAACCTTGAATATTGGAATTACTTTCGCAATTTTTGAAAATATGTCAGAAATCAAATCGCCCATTCTCTTGCTCATCGGCAAAAGGAAAAGCGCTGAAGCAAGCGCAATCACAACGAATCCTGAAAGCAATCCAAAAAGCATTATTGGAGAAAGCTCAGTTTCAACCAGTATCAGCAAAAGTACTCCTGAAGAAAGCAGGCCAAGTAAAAAGAACTTTATGCCCTTGACTACCATCGCTGCTGAAATCGATTCAGAATAAGACACCTTCAATATGTCTTTGGCTTTTATTGCCCGCAATGCTTCTGCACCAACTTGAACAGGAGTAAGTGCCCCATAAACGCAAGAAAATCCTAGAACTATTGCTGAAAGCATCGAAAACTTTGAGTTCTTCTTTATCAATAATGCCCAAGGAATTATCCAAAACATTATGGACACGAGAAACAATATGCTTGATGCTGCAAGAAAAAATATATTGGCTTTTACTATTGTTTCAAGAGCGTTAGTCAATATTGCTACGCCAGTAAGTCCAGCAAAAAGAAGTGTCAATAGGATTAGACTGTACTTTAGATATTTTTCCATTTCAAAAAACCTTTTTTAGAAGAAAAAGGCCCATCAAGAGCCGGCATTAACACCATATATCTTCTCATTAATGATGTCTATTACCCGCTGGGCATTTGGAAAGGCCTGCTTTATCACAGAAAAGTTTACCTTCCCCGCTTCGGCAGAGCTAGCGTACCTTATCTCTATTCTTTTATTTGAAAGGAAGGCTTCATTCGAAGAACTCTTATCAATAAACACGAACACATTATTCTTATCGCCCAAAATTTTATTGCATTCTTCTAGAGGCATCTGCTGGCTCACGTTGAAATCACCTAAATTTGTATAACAATAAGCCATCGTGCCTGCAGGATTATCCACCCTGATAAGCTGGGTCGTGTTTATTCCATTTGCGTTAAGAACAACAAGCCAAAGATTCATCGCGTTCACTAAAAATGGATCTGCTGCGTTCTCCGTCATCCTTGGAGAAATAAATATTGCCTTTTCTTGCCGAAACATTTCAAAAAACTCAGTAGGAGTGTATAAGTCCGAACAGTATTTTACCCCTTCAACTTCAAAGGAGAATCTGCATGAACCGTATATTGAAATAACAAATATTATTGCGGCAATTAGAACTACTATTGCTACGCCGGCTATTAGTAAATGGGTGTAATCTTTCTGTTTTGACTTTTTTTCATGAGACTTATGAGCCACTTTAACATCAGTTATAACTTCAACATTGTCTTCAACTTTTGTTTCTTTGACTTCTTTTGTCTTTTCTTTTGCTGCCATAGACAAGATTTGGAGCAAAAGTTATATAAAATAGATTAAGTGCTTAGAAAACTGACTAGAAATTAGAGATTTTTTAGATAAAAAAAAAAGGAATGATTGATGGTGGCCAAAGGCCACCACCAACCAATGATTTAAACTATTTACATTAGACCTTCAAGAGCATTGATCAATGCCTGAGCAGCCATACCTGTGTCAGCAGCTGTTTTACCAGCTACAACGAGGTTTCCGCTTTCAAGAACAGCAGCAACATAGTCGCCGTCGCTCAAGAGGAGGTTCTCAAGAGTTTGATCGTTAGCTACCTGCAAGTTCTTAGCAGCTGAGTTTACAACCCATCCACCAACAATTATTGACTTGCCGTATCTAGCTGATGCGTCAGTCTTAACGAGGTTACCAACTGCAACCACTTCAACGCCTGAACCTGTAGCAACGCCGTTTATTGCGTCAACTGTTACAGTAGTTCCGCCAGTTGTTGACTTGCTAGCACCTTTTGCAATGCCAGTTAGTGCTTCTCCGCCGATAGCCTTTGTTGTTGTGGCTGTCGATCCGAGGTACACTTCTACAAGTCTCTGTTCTTCAGGAACAGTCAATGTGAACTTGGAGTTGTCCGAAGTTACCATTGTTCCGTCAACTGTGTATGCAGTTTTGAAGTAATCAGAGCCGTCTCTGATTGCTGATGTCCAGTGCGCGTATACTCCGTCCTTTGTAGGGCCGTGTATAATTGCATTGGTTGCGCTCTTTATGGATTCATAATTCCATACTACTCCTGAATCGCCTGTTCTTATATACATGTTAACATCGCTCAATCCGTTGTTATCCTTGTATGTAAGAGCTGCAGCTAGATATCTGTCTGAGTTATATACCCCAGCAGCAGTGTAGATTCTGTTCATGAAATCTGTTGTGTTCGGGAAATAGAACGGATATGCAGAATTTCCTGCGTATGCGTTTGTGTCCGCTAATGTTAGTACTGGCTTTGTAGTCTTAGCCTTGTTATATATATTGAAAGACTGAGCCTGTAGTGCCAATACAGCCATGTCGTTTGTGTCATCTGCTATTAATACATAGTTGATGTCATCAACAACTCCATCAGCTGTTTTTGCTCCTAAATCTACTCCAACAGTCTGGAGAATATTTGCTCCGCCCATGAACTTATTGTAGTTCAAGTCGAATGAGGACCAAGTTGCACCAGTTCTAGTTTGAGCTGATGTGTAATCTCCTTTTATGAAGTAGAGTCTTCCTGCAGCATTACCTACAGTGTTTGTATCAAGCCAGAATGTGTAATCCTGTACTCCGATTGAAGCTCTTCTTGGTTTATTGAAATCAAGATCGAACTGAACATAGAATGGAACTTTAATGTCCGTACCTTTAAGGTCTCTATATTCTATTCCACCGTTGTTTATGCCGGATACTGATCCAACTTGAACTTCAGTTGATGTCTTTGTCTGGAATCCTTTGAACTTCAAAGCTGCAAATCCGTTTGGATAGTTTACGTCCTGTCCAACTTTCATTACGTACTTTGATGTTGCAGTTTCGCTTCCAGTAGTCTTATCGTATTTCCACTGGTTCAATAGCGAGATCTTTGTAACAGTAGTTCCGCTCTTTTCGAATGAAACTTTCCACTGCGCATCTTGATCAACTGTTGTTTCTCCAGTGTATGGATATCCATAACCGTTTCTTAGTTCAAGTCTCTGAGTACCAGTTCTTATTGAAGCGTAGTACTTGCTTGTTGCTAAGTTGAGCGCTACGTTTGAAACGAATACGCTGCTCTTAACGAAGGATGATCCGAACTGATCTTTCAAATCATATGATGTGAAAACTCCAGCTGTGGATCCTGAGGATACGCTAACTGTTTTAACAACAGTTTCTCCGTCCTTTAGACTCCATGTTGCGCTGTAATTTCCTGAATCTGACACTTTGTACAAGTTGTCAAGAACTGCTGTCAATGTCTTGCCGGAGTAACTTGATCCGCCTTCCATTGCTACAGTGTCCAAAACGTTTAATGTTGTAGGCTGTGTTGACTCATAGAATATGAGCTTGTCTTCGCTCGTGTTTATTTCTGTGAGTGTGTATGTCTTTCCGAGCCAAGGGATCTTAACATCAAAATATGTATTTGTGTCAAGGTTTGCTCTTGAGGAAGCCATAGATATTCCTGCACCTAAATTAAGGTTATAGAATATTTTTCCAACAGCAACTGAGTTAGTCAGTTCGCCTACAGCGTACTGTGATGTACCCTGTGAGCTCTGGAACCCAACATTTGACGAAGAATTAAGATCTTCGCTTACTGATGTTGTTGTATATGATGTGCTGTCAAACTTTACTTTAGCAGCAGGTGTATTTGTCAATGCAGGCATCTGTGTGCTTGATACAGTCACAGTGTTTAATTTGCCTTCTTGAGCGTTGAAATCAGCGTATGCTTCCACTGTTTCGCCTGCTCCGGCCATTGATGATGTTCCGCCAACAGTTACGTCAACTGTTGCTGCGCCTGAGCTTGCTCCGCCTGCAACGTCTACTGTTGCGAGCTGTGCTACTCTTGCTGCAATGTTACCTGCCCAAACAACGTCCGATACGGATGCGTTTGAACCAACCACAACATCAACTACAGGTGATCCTGTTGAGTCGATTACTGTGTCTTTTGCTAGGTTATCTAATCCTGTTGGTGTTACGTTAGCTGCAGATACAACTGGAGCCAATGCTGAACCAACGAGAGCTGCTCCTAATCCTAGAGCAACTATTTTCTTTATGTTCAATGCTTTCATTTGTTTCACCTCATTTAAACGAAAAACATTCCTAAGTCATGCTTGCGTTTGGCAGTTTAATGTCAAGGCAATCATGTCTAAGGCGTTCAGAAGTATTCCTTCCTCCCCTTTAAATACGTTTCTATAGAGGGTGTCACCCGAGCCAGTTAATGGCCAAAAACAAGGGTATTTTTACGGGTTTTGTTGAAAACCTTTACGACGATTGCCTATTGTACTACTTTTTAGGTTTATGGCGCCTTCGGAAAAATTTGCAAAAGAATTTTTCAAATTCTTTATTAGTTGCATTATAATTAGTTATTTTGGCGATTTGAGATATTCCATTGCATTAGTTCGACACTTGCCACCAAATAATAAATTTTTTAGAACTGCTTTCTTGTAGTGACAAAAGACGAAACCTAAATTTTGAATGAACTTAACTGGCTTTAGTGTTTAAGAGCAAGCAAAACACAACAAAAACGAAGCCTTCTTAGACCGCTTAGAAAAAACTTGATTTTAAGTCAAATGACGAGTTTTTTGGGTTATTTTGATTGTTCTGAGGCTTTCTTAGGCTAAAGTGGACCTTAGAAACCTAGGGCTCAAGGATCAAGAATAGGCATCTTTGTAGAACTTTTCAAGCTGCTGCTTGTCCATATTCTTTGTAACAAAATCAGCGTATTTCTGGAAAATCTCCGATAACTCTATGAGCCCTTCCTGAAATTCAAACTGCGAGAATTCTATCTTTGAAGGCTTAAGCACTTCAATTGAAGTTGGAGCGTAATAGAAAATGAACCTTATGAGTGAATTGAAATCCCTGACGCTCAAATTGAGTTCTAAAAAAGAAGAGCACATATCTTCTTCGTCAATTACTTCAGCTTCCTGAAGACTGTATATAGTAAATGCCTTTTCTTTTCCAAGAGCTTCCTTAATCTTCGCCATGTGTCTCTTAAGGAGAGTTTTTTCCACAGCTTTGAGTTCGATTATTGCGTTAAGCCTAACTTTGAAAGAATCCTGTTCTGAAATCTTTTTTCTTTTTCTAACTTCGTCAATTATATCCTGTCTCAACCTGTACTTTGTAGGATAACCTTCTTTTGTGAGAACGCTAAGCTTTAGCATGTTTTTCAGTTCCATTACAAGCTTGTCGTAAGGTATGTTGAGCTGCTTGTTAAGTTCTTCTTCGGTTTTTGGCTCGTTAAGTAATAATAGAGCGATTTTTTTCTGTTCGTCTGAAAAAGAAACCATTTTTACACCAAGTTCAACAAAATCTCAATTATTCCAGAGCCTCACCAGAAAGCCCTTTTTCTTACTTAATACTCATCACTCTTTGTGTTTAAAAAAGTGCTACTTAGAGCTCTTTTAGCCAAAAATACTTAAAGGGAGAAAGAAAGCTCGGACAAGATATATATAGTCCGGCAAAGCAAGTTATAACATGGACATCAATTCACTGGCAACACAAGGATTTGCCGAAGGAGCGAACTTTTTCTCACAAAACGTCCAGGTGGCCACCGGCTCCACCCACAACCTTTGGGCCATAGTAATTGTCGGGCTAGCGCTTATTGTCGCCACAATAATTCTTTTGTTTTTGCTAAAAAAGATAATGGAAAACAGCATTCTTGGAGTTGTAATCTGGGCCGCATCCATATTCATTTTTCAAGTGCAACTGCCATTATTCCCAAGCTTTGTCGTATCAGTAATATTCGGACCCGCCGGAATTGGAACAATGCTCCTGCTTTATGCGCTAGGGATACTAACAATTTGAAAAGCCATAACAGTGAATCAGCCGTTTTGACAGAATTATTTTTATGGAACTTGACAGCAGCACAAAGCTAGCAAAAGTAAGAGAAGAATTAATCGAGCACGCAAAGAAGCATGCGCTCTACAAAAACGTTCTTGACACAAAAGGACACATAGTTTTTGGACGAGGAAGCGACAGCGCAAAAGTTCTTTTCATAGGAGAAGCGCCGGGTTTTAGCGAGAACGAACAGGGGAAACCATTTATTGGAAGAAGCGGAAAGCTCCTTGATGAATGGGTAAGAGAACTCGGGCTAAAAACCCAGGATTATGGGGTAATGAATGTTGTTCCAATAATTCCGTTGAGTATTGAGAAAAAAATCAGGCCGCCGACTGAAGAAGAGATAGCATACTTTTTACCATACACTACAAAAATGGTTGAAGCGATTAATCCCGAAGTAATTGTTCTTCTAGGAAAGAGTGCTGCGAGAGCATTTGGAAAAGAAAACATGAAAGTTGGAGAGACTTGTGATTTTTTAAAAACGAGGATGTTTTTCATCTACCACCCCGCATATTATTTAAGAAACGGGGCGAAAGGAACTAGCGATCTTGCAAATTTAAAGAAACTTCTTTTGGAAAAGAAATAAAAAAAATATTCAGACCCCAAAAAAATACTTATCTCACGTATGTGAGTCCGTTTTCGCATTTTGGTTCTTCCATTACTTCCAAGTTCTGAGTAAGATCCTTGAAGGCTTTTTCAATGGCTTTTGATTCCTTTTCGATCGTGGTCATCTTTACCTTGAAACCGTATTTTTTGTGTAATAGTTCAAGTATCTTTTTTGCGCTGCCCTGATCGCCATAAACTAATTGCGCATTTGTTTCACCCATAAGGCAAGCGCCTTTTATTCCGTGCAATCTTCCAATACCAACCATTAATCCAGCCGCACCTGAAATAAGTCCTTCTTTTTTATCTTCCTTCGCGCCAAGAGTAACCCAAGCTTTAAGCATCTCATCATCCGTTGCCGCAACAACCACGCTTGGCTTTGTGTTAAGTCTTGCATCGCCGACGTTTATTCCTGCAAGAGTTACTATTTCAGTTACGCCCAAGGATTTGAAAAACCCTAAAAGGGTTTCAGCAAACTCATAATGTTCGTGCGATGTACCAACCTTATTGTCAAGGCTTGGCTGAACTGGCCCTACTAAAAACAAGAAATCTCTCCCCTTTAGGTTAATATAAAATATTTCGTCCCTAATCATGTAAATCTTTGATTCTTTTGTGTGAACGCTTGGGGGAAAAGAATCTGAAAGCACTTCAGCTATTTTTTCTGTCTTAAGCTGTTTTAGAAGATAATCAACCGCAATCTTTCCAACAAGGCCAATGCCCGGAAGCCCTACAACCAAAGTCGCGTCCTTTAATTGGAGTCTTTTTGTAACAAGAATCTTAGTAGGCATAATTTCTTTTGAAAGAAAAAGCATTTAAATAGAAGCAAAAAGAGCGGCTCAAAACAAAATGGCCTATTTTTGAGAAAAACGACAAAAAGAAGGGAAAATAGACTAATCTGCTTCTTCTTTCTTGAATTCAAATGAAACGCCAAGCTTCTTTGCCTTCTTTTGCGCGTCTTCGACTACGCCCGTAAGAGTCTTGTCTGAATCCTTAAAAGTCGCACCAGTGCAGGAAATATCGTAAGTTCCTCCGCCGACGTAAATAATTGTGCACTTTTTGGATCCTTGGATATCGCCAAACACTTCTTGAATATCTTCAAGCCCGTTTGAGGAGAGCGCCTGCGCTTTTATCTTGCCCTTCAAAATTTTTTGGGAAACAATAATGTTTTTTTCAACCATTTCTTTCAACGGCTCTACCCAATTCTTCGGGATTACTGCAGAAATGTCCTGTCCGAGCGCGATTTTTTCAAATGCTTCAAGGAGCGAGCCATATTCTTCAATCAATGGGTTTGCAACCTCATCCCAAACTTCCTCGGGTTTTTTCTTCTGCTCTTTGGCCAATAACTCCACGAGTTTTTCTTCTCTATTTACCTGTTTAAACTCGCTCAATTTCTGCCTCTCTCTTTGAGGAGTGATTGAAGCGAAAGAAAGATCTATCTGGTTTTTTGAAGGATCAACGTTAAGGACTTTTGCCGCCCTGACCTGGTTCATCTTTACAAAATTTCTGATGTTTTTTACCCAGGAAGAAGAAACGTGGCTTATGTGGACAAATCCTCTTGCTCCTTTGTATTCAAGCAGCTCTACAAATGCACCATAGTCAAGTATCTGGGTAACTTTTACAATTACAATGTCATCTCTTGTAGGATAATCCATCTATACACCAATAAGCTCAATATAGAATTTTCTTCTAGCAAAGCATTAAAAAGCGCACTAAATAAGGAAGCACAAAAAGGGCTTTTTTAGGCAAAAGAACAATACCCTGTGAGAAAAAGATCGTCTAGGAGAATCTTAGTTTTTCTCTTCAGCTATCTTTCTTGTTATCAAAAGCTTTGATATCTTTTGAGGCAGGGAAACATCCTGCCCTTCCGAATATGGGCCGTATTCTTTCATATCAGCGCCGACAAATGTAGGAACATCTTTTAGAATTGAAACTTTTACTTCGCCCTCATGCTTTACTTCTTTTTCTCCGAAGAAGGAGGAATAATGCGAATGATGATCTTCAAGCACTTTTAGGAGTTTTTTGAAAGTCTCTTTTTCCTGGCTTGCCATTTTTTCAGGATCTGAGTCGCCGGTGTGTATGGCAATTAAGGCCTTGTTTAATATTTTCTTTTCTCTCATGAGAAAAATCTCTTCAACAACCCTTTTTAGGTTTGAAAATTCGCGCGCATCAGAAGCAGAGAAATTTTTTAGCGAAGCGAGATACTTTTTTTTCTCTTCTTCAAGGAATGTTTCAAGCGAATCGATAAAATCTTCGTCGACTTCAACAAGCTTTGAAGTGTTCTTTTCGAGCCTGTGAATCCTTCTTAATTCATCGTAATCGATTTTCATCAGCATTGCACCTTTTCACAAACACTATTCCAGTATTAAATTAATTTGGCCCCTTTTCCAATCAAATAGACCGCACAATAAAGCGGCACTAGCGCCTCTTCATTCTCATATGGCCCGTATGACGTGCCTTTCAACATGAAGCTTGGTGCCTTGTTAATAAAAACCTTGACCTTGTTGTCGGGAAGCACAATAGCATCATTGAATGGGTCAAAGCTCTCAAGCTTTTCAAGAGGAACTTTCGCCGCAATAAGCCCTGTTTCGCCGTGTAGCGTCATTGGGACTCTTACAATTTTGTGGAGATCAATGCTTGTCTGTCTGTCAATCGGGGCCTTTTCTTCTTGGGCAACATATTCCAAAGCTTTTTTCCAAAACTCGCCGCTTTTTCTTCCATCAACCGGCAGAAGGAATCCTTTATCCATCGCCTTAAGAATTTCTTCATGCTGGGAAGCAATCAAAGACACTTTTCTTTTCACAAGACCAGTAATGCTTGCAATTTCTTGAGGTTCTTTTTTTACAAATCTTTTTAGACCAGCGTTAAGCCTTTTTACCCAGGCTCCTTTCTCTTTTGCAAGAAGGAGGGGAAGCGAATCCAAATTATAACCCAAATTGTCAAAAAATATTCCGTTTGCTGTAATGTAATCTACAATCTCGATTCTTGCTTGTTTGTTGAGATTTTTTATTGCGGACGATCTTAGGTGCACGTGGTATCCTGCTTTACCTGAGAAGTTTATTGAAAAATCTTTTGGAGAAAAATTCAAATCTTTTTCGAAAAAATCAAGGAGCCGAAACACCTGCTTTTTTGCTTCGCCTATGCATTCGCTGCAGAACCACTCCTTGTTCTCAACCCCTTCGCCGCATTCAGGACAGGACTTTACCCTTCCTTTTCCAGTGTGGCCTTTTACACAAGTCCAGGAATCATGCCTGTCTTTGCAAGAAGTTTTTAGTTCATCTGCATCAAACTCGTATATCAAATCGGCCCCTATAAGGTCTTTTGTTTGCATGGGCTTCCAGTCAGGATGCTTGTAATATGCGTTTGAGTATGAGACAAATAGCGGCTTTTCATTTACTAAAAAATCGTTCAAGGCTTTTGCGGAAGTGAACGCCAAGTTTCTATTTGCAATCTTTTTCTTGAACACGCCATAACCAAACTCACGCTTCTCTATCTCCGGAACCGAGTCGACAAAGTTAGCCTTATAGTATTCGCTGAAAACTTTCTTTAAAAATTCCGCTTCCTTTGAGTTCTGTTCTTCATACATAAATACCACAGTTCACTTCAATCGGGTCCGATTACAAATCAAAATCATAAATCATTTGGCGCTTTGCTTTTGTTTTTCTTGCGTTGATGCCTGTTCATTCTTTGTTCTGTTTCTTACTCTTAGCATTCTCATGTAATATTTCAGAGGGTGAACAGAGCGGCATTCCTTGTCGCATTCTTTCATTCGCAGACCATATTCAGCTATTTTTTTGCACCCTGGGGCGGAGAGCTGTTTTTCAAAAATCCTTTCAACATGATACTGGGCGATATGCTGTTTGAAGTCGGGGCTCTTTGCAAGTAACGCCATCATTTCAGTTTTAGTCATCCCTAACTGGAAAAGAAAGCTTGCAAGAGAAAGCCTTGCAGTGTAAGAAAGCTTTTTTCCTGCCAATTGGTCAGCGTAAAGGAGTTTCATGCAAGGCGGGAACAAATTTGGATCCATCTTTCCTTCAATCTTCAAATCAAATTCTTTTTTGCCTATTACTGTTAGCTGAGAATCAATACTTCTTGCAAGCAGTACAAATTTTTCAGGAATTGCATCTTTTGGTATCGGGAGCGAATCAAACACTTTCACATACGCCTTCTCGCTTAAAAATCGGGCGAAATCGTTTAAGTTAAGATATACTTTTCCCCCTTCAACTGCTTTATTGACAAGCTTCATCTCGTCATCAGTGAACCTTATCTGTAAATAATCAAGAACTGTTAGAACAACAAAGAATTCTTTGTCCTGCGAAAGCTCATATTTGAGAGCAAAATCGTCCGCAAGCTCTAAGCACAATTCTTTTGTTGATTTTGAATCCATAAGCGCGCTGAAAGTATTTTTTTTTATTAGACTTGAGAAGCGCTCCGGCATATTTGGAGCTTTCAGAAGAGAAGCAAATATTTTTGCGATTGGAAAAGCGAATGTTTCTGTTTCAAGCTGTTCTTTTGAAGGATTAGTTGATTCGAGCGCATATTGTTTTTGCGAGTGAGCGCGGGAGACCATAAGCGCCGCTCTTCGCACTATATTGTCGCCAACATTTCCAAGGTTAAGATTTGATTCTTTTATCTTCTGCTTAGCTCTTTCTGAAAAAGGGAACGTCTGTGCGAATAGAAGAGGATCCATAAAGCAATATTTGATTAGAAATCATTAAATAAAGTGGCGAATGGGCCCTTTGAAGGCCATTTTGCGAGCCAAGCTATTAGAGTATCATGTGCGCCAAATAGAATACTATTCGGCTGTTCCCCAAGTGGTAAGAAACCCTCATTGGAGCATCGCTCTTGAGCTCTATTAATAGGGGCTTATCCATATCGGCTTCCTTCACTATGTTTTGCAAGAAATTAAGCGAAAATTTTGCAGTGACATCTTTTTTCGAAGAAACCTTAGCCATCCTTGCGGCTTCAGATTCCATTACCCCTTGCGAACCTTTGGCTTCAAGGGCAAACTTTCCGTCAACTACTTTTAGAACGATACTGCTTCCAAAAAGCGAAGCATCCCTAAGCATTTCTTTCATGGACGATCCGTTAATTTCTATAGTAGATTCGTAAGTAACATCAGGAGTCTTTATTTCTTCTTCAGAAACATCAATCAAAGGAAGCCTGAAATTTCTTTTCAAATCAGATTCGAATCTTATTTTCATCTCGGCATCAGAAACATCCATCATCAATTTATCATTTGGAAGCGAACGCTGCATTATCTTATTGAACTCTGTCAAATCCACTCCGACAAAGCTTGGCTCTATCTCATACTTGTCGAAATATTTCTTATCAACAAAATAATCAACCAAAACTACCTGCGAAGGGTCTATCGCCTTGAAGTATACTCCTTTTTCAGAGAAGCGAAAGTTCCCTTCAGGTATAAAAGAAGAGATTGCCTCAATTGATCTTTTCCAGAACTCTAATTGTCTTAGCTCTATCATGAATTATCAACAATAGAAAAAGCGGCAAAGTATTTAAGTGTTTTTGCAGTGGAAAAAAAGAGGCTAAAATTGGCGAAAGAGCCAAATTTTAGGCGTTCTCAATCCTTGGCGCAAGATAGTAAGTTATTGTCGCGTCGCCAATTGTGTAGCAAATCTTAACAGGAGCATTTGTTTTTAGGTAAAGCGCCACATTGTTTCCCGTACCTGCTGCTTTAAGCATATCCTGCAAGTAATCAAGAGGGAACATGCTTTTGCATTCCTTTTTTACCTTAAGTTCTGGAAGAGTGATTTTATTCTGTGGAACTTCTTCGTTAAGGTTTCCTTTCGAAGAATTCGCTTTCACAAAAAATCTTGAAGAATCGCAGCCGAGTGAAACGTGAGTGCTAATTAGCGCCGCGTCCTTAAATGCACTCTGCAAGAATGCCGAGGAAATCATCATTTCAGCGTCAAATTCTATTCGGGGATTTGGCACATCGCTTGTAGATATGTCTATTAGAGGAACCTGAAAAGATCTCTGGGCATTTCCCCTGAAAGTTACTGTGAGAAAAGCTTTTTTTTCGTCAAGCGAAAGGCTAAGCTCGTCATTTCCTTGAGCTCTTGCAAGAACTTGGTTCAAATAATCAAGATCAAGACCGAGTCTTGTTTCCTGCGCCTTAAAAGTCTCAAAGGCTTTCTTTGGCATCGTAAAATCAACCATTGATATCTGGCTTGGATCGGTGGCTTTAAGTTCAAGTCCTGTTTCCTTTACCACAAGTTCAGCTTCGTCAATAAGAACTGAAATAGCTTCCATGCTTTTCTTAAAAACTTCTGCATTCTTCAAAACAAGTTCCATCATAGCACCTTTCCAAAAAGTATAAACAATCAAAGCCTGTTAAGGTTTAAAAAAGGATTTTTGGGGAAAAAAGCTCAGCACAAGAACTTGCTTTATTTCACTCTTTTAAAGTCAAGTATTTTCCCCGAGGAATCAAGCACCAGGAGGAGTTTTATCTTTGACTTTTTAGCCCCGACTACCTCTATTAATGCCAAAAAGTTGTCTCCTTTGGCGTTAAAATCCTTTATTTCGACTTTTGATTTTAATTGTTTTTCAATGACTGGTTTGAATTTGCCTATCAATAATTGTTTTAGGGTTATTTCATGCTGGCTTATGGCAAGATTTGGCTTAGGCGTAACTTCCCCCTGACTTTCTATTTCTTTCCAAATATCTTTTCCCTGTCTTAAACCTTCAAGAAGACCCATTACATCTCCGGCAACATGCTCTTCTTTGGTTTTTTTCTTTGAAAGCGAATTTAAAATAAAACTTGATACCAGAACAATTGCCATTGAGAGAGCAATCATGATGAAAGAAAGTGTCATCAAAATGTCGTTAGATATTCCAAACAAAGCCATGTCTAATTAAGGGTTTTTGAGAATAAAAAGCTTTTCAGGGTCCAAAAAATAGAGTACTAATAGGGAACTTGTTTTAGCAATATCCTCTAAAGTCTCTTGGCAAAGCGCCTGATGCAACTATTGATATCAAATCGTCCACGAGCCAAAGCTTAACGCATCCGACTTTTGGAACATTAAAAAAAGCAATACCCGAAAGCTCGTTTACTGGAGTCGCATAGTAGGATATGCAGGGCTTTTGGGAACCTGTCCCGATAATGTTTCCGCAATCCTGATCAAACGTAGGGTTTGTGGCGCCGTTATCTCCTTTGGTAAGAATAAAATAACCGTCTTTCGCTTTTACCAGGGCTATTGCGCGATGAATTATTGGCAACCCTGAAGGATAAGCCGTGTATACAACTATTGATGCTTTTTCATCCGGACTCACTACTTGCCCGTTTAAAAATTTCAGCGAAGAAAGCGAACCGTTAACATAACTCGGAGTAACATAAATGTCTGAAGGAACTCTTGCTATCTTTTCATCAAGCTCCACTATAGGGCCAAAATTTGAAGAAATATCTGCTTTTTTCAACGCCATCACATCGCCTCGAAAAAGGGTGTCTTCCATGCTTGCAGAGTAGACTATTACAAGCGGTGTTGAAGTTCCAAAAGCCATTCCTAAAGCCGCATAAAGACCCCAAGCGAAAAGGAACGCAAAGAAAACATTAACAATAAATTCCACCGCTTCACTGTCAGTCACTTTTTTGACTTGAGGCATCACAAATAGGTCCACATATGTGAAAGGGTCCACCCACTTTAGAAAAGAAAACTTCTTTTTCAATTCGCCATAAAAATCACCGACTTTTGAAAATAAATTATTTTCCTGCTTTTTAGGGGCGGAAAATTTTTTACTAGATGGAAAATGCTTTTTCATATTTTGCCACCTTTACATCCATCTCTGCGACAATGGAGAGTGCCTCTGGCGGCCATAAAATATAACGACAATTACTACTGCTACCACATAAATGAACCCTAAAATAAAGTATTCGTTTGTCATCCCCATTATCCCGACAGCTTCAACAAACGCACCATATACGACAGATACGGCCGCAAGAACTGAAAGGAAAGAAACATCCCTTAATATTATTCCGACATGGTGGTCCCAAAGATGGCCTTTTGAAACTGCTGCGGAAAGAATTGCTCCTGCAAGCGCTCCAAAAACATAAGCGAATAATTCAGGCGGTCCGTGGCCGATAAGCATTGTCTGCAAAAACCCTATACCCCTTAGGTGTTCTCCAACAAGGAACATTTCTCCAAAAAATAATCCAAGAATTGATGCGTTCCAAGCAATTATAAAAATCGCGCCCGCACCGTAAAGAAGAGAAAGAGCTATTACAAAAATCAGAACCCAGCCATTTGTTTCCAGGATAAATATTCCGCAATTTAATACATTATCTTTTTGAGGATCGCAAGCAACAAGTGCCATTCCAGTCACCTTGCCCGTAACAGAATTTGGAATACCATTATCGCACCCGCCGGAAATTGTGCAGAAAGCCTTAATTTGCTCTTCAAACATCACCGGTTTCACGTCACTTGGAGCAACAGCGTAAGCCAACGCAAACGCAATAATTATTCCGATAAATATCCAGACATAAAGCTGGATAAGATCAAAATGCCTGGCAAAAAAAGTAACTGAACTGTGCTTGTCTTCCGCCTCTTCTTCTTCCTCGGTCGCAAGAATATTGTGCATTATTGGCACAAGACCGATTGTTATGAATGCCACAGCGAGAATGCTTGCATGAGCGGGAAATATTGTGTATGCAAAGAAAATGCCCCCAAGGGCAATCATGACGGAAAGAATCCCTATGAGAAAAGGGTATTTTCGAATATTTTTTTCCCCTAAAAGTGATTCCAGAACCATGCTATCCCTTGGCTTTATATATCTTACCATAAAGTAAATCTCTTTAGTATTAAATACTTTCCACTCTAAGTTTGTTTATCATTACACATGGTGAAAAATTGGCCGACTCAAAACAGCAGATAGTGATTCCTGGCGAGCAAATAGCTACTGAAGAAGAGTATGCCGCAGGAAAAAACGCCTATGTTGAAGACGGAAGCGTAAAATCAACCTCAATGGGCGTAGCTACATTCAACGATGTAACTAAGGAAGTTAGCGTTAAAGGAAATGCTGTAGAAGGAGTAAGACAGGGCGATATTGTTCTAGGAAAAGTAGTGTATGTAAAAGAATCAATGGTAGTAATTGAGCTAAAGAGTTCTGAATCTGGAAGAAAGATCCTTACGCCTTCAGCGCATTTGGCGATTAGAAATGTTTCAACTGAATTTGTCAAAGAACTTGACAAAATGTTCAAAGTGGGCGACATTGTAAGGGCAAAAATAGCTTTCTCAACCCCCCTCATAACAGAACTTCTAACAAACGAAAAAGGTCTTGGAGTAATCAAAGCTTATTGCTCAAATTGCAGGGATGCGTTGAGCAGTTCTAATGGAAAACTTATGTGCCTTTCATGCGGAAGCGTAGAAAGCAGAAGATGGCACGAAGATGAATTGCCTCCAAGGATGAGCGGCGGATTTGAAGATCGCGGCGGAAGAGGATTTGGGGGAGATAGAGGCAGAGGTGGATTTAGCGACAGAAGACCATCATTTGGAGACAACAGAGGACCAAGAAGATTTGACAACCGCGGACCCGATAGAAGAGAAGGCGGATTTAGCGACCGAAGACCATCATTTGGAGAAAATAGAGGACCAAGAAATGACAATAATGGTTTTAGACCTGACAGAGGATTTAACAGAGGGGGGATGAGGAATGAAAATAGAAGTAATTTCTAACGAAAAAAATACACTCGAGTTCTATCTTGAAGGGGAAAGGCACACATTGCCAAACCTGCTTAAAGAAAAACTCAACCAAGACGCTGCGGTAGAGTTTTGCGCATATAGGCTCGAACACCCACTTGACAAGAAATCAAGATTCATAATTAAGACAACTTCAAAAGCGCCGAAGAAAGTTCTTGACGATGCATTGAAAGGGATACAAGAAGACTTGGATGCATTCAAAAAAGCTTTCGACAAAGCAAGCAAGTAAATCTGATTAAAAAATTTGATATAACTACGGGCGAGAAAGATTTTTCTTGCCTAATTTTAATTTTTCTTTCCTTTGCTCTTTACTTTTGCCTTCTTTACGGAAGAATCAATATAGCTCTTTAGCATTTCTTTATAGTAAGCATTTTTTCCGCTTGATGGTGCCGCAGAAGCCTTATTCTTGCCTGTCATCATGTCGGATCCTGAAAAAGATTCTGCAAGACGCGAAAACTCAGCAGGGAAAAATATCTTTGATCCTTTGTTCTTTGACATGTTTTCTATTGCACGTATGTAATAGTACGCAAGCGCCTTGTCGTCAAGGTGCGCAGTAGCTTCTTTCACCGCTTCAATCTCTGCTTTGTGTGCAAGGGCTTTCTCCATTCTTGCAAGTTTTTGCTGAACGGCCGCCTTCTCTTCGTGCATTGCAGTAACTATCGCTTCAGGCAGTTGAACATCGCTAAGTTCAACGCTTTCAACGTTTAAACCCCAGTCCTTTGAAATGTGTTCCAAGTTTTCCTTTATTTTCGCGTTAATTATTTCAATATTTGAGATAACATCACTTAAGCTCATCGAGCCGATAACGTCACGCAAAGAGGAAGTCACAAACAATTGAGCTGCCTTTGAATAATCTTCAACTTCAATCACCGAATTTACTACGCTCTGATTATCCTTTTTTACTTTCAAGTAAATTATTGCGTCGATTATAACTTCAACGCCGTCTTTTGTAACAACCTCTTGTTTTGGTACATCAAAAGTCTTTACTCTCAAATCAACTTTGTGGAAGGATTCCATTATCGGTATTATAATAACCCATCCCGGACCGCCCACACGATTAACTTTTCCAAACCGATAAACAACGGCTCTTTCATAGTCAAGGAGCTGGATGACAAGATCGTATTTGTATATAATAAATAGGAAAATTCCTAGTGCCAAAATACCAAAAGCGTTCTTCAAAAGCTCGTCTTGGTACATTATGGCAAGGCCTGCAAGCACAACAACAACTACCAGCATGACCAGAAAAATCAAATACTTCAAATTAGCGTGAGCCATCAAAATAACCCTTAATTCTGCCCTATTCCTTAATCTATTGTGTCAAATTTATATATAAGGTTAATAGTTTAAGTTATTTATAAAGCCCTTCCTTTTGGTGGTTTATTGAAGAAAAAAGTGTTTGTAGTCTGCGTAGATAGGGACAATGACCTTGGCAGAAAGGCCAAAGTTGAGGGTCCTGTGATAGGCAGAGAAAAAAACTTAGATGCTGCAAAAAAGCTCATTCTTGCTGATCCCACTGAAAGCGACGCAAATACAATGTTTGCTGCAGTAGCAAAACTTCTCGAAGCTGAAAAAGAGTATAAGAACGCTGAAATAGTTACAATCACCGGCCAAGGCAAAATCGGACTCCAGGCAGACAAGGAAATAAATAGGCAACTTGACGAACTCCAAAAAGAGTATATTATCGAAGGCTGGATACTAATCACCGATGGCGCGGAAGATGCCCAAGTCATACCTTTGCTTCAAAGCAGGGCTAAGATAATATCCACCGAACAGATAGTAATCAAACAGGCGCAGGCTGTTGAATCCACTTTTTATACAATTAAAGAAGCGCTTAAGGATCCGGGCGTTGCAAGACTATTTTTAGGAATCCCGGGAATTATGCTCATAGCCTATTTTGCCCTTGGAATGTACTCTATTCAGGCAATGGCGCTAATACTTGGAACTTACCTGATGCTCAAAGGATTTGGGATAGAAGAAAGACTGTTTGATTTTTTCAGGACAATAATTTCAAGCGCCACTGAACAAAGAATCAGCGTAGTAATGTATGTTGCAGCAACACTTTCGCCGCTCTTTGGAATATGGCTTGCATACATACAAGTAATGTCGTCAGAATTTGTTGATGTGACAATTGATGCTATTTCCGCAATAAGAATAACTTATCCTTTCTTTGCGCTAGCGGCGCTTTTGATAATAGCGGGCAGAATATTTGACGCAATACACTTCAAGAAAACTTATCTTATAGGAAAATACATAATGCAGGCGACATCAGTCATCGCGGTTTGGAGCATACTTGACGCAGGGACGCTAGTATTTCTTAGACAAGCAGATCTTGCTTGGTTCCCGGCAAACATTATGCTTGCAATAATAATACTTGTTGCCGCGATGAGAATAAGCTCAATATTTGATATAAGAAATAGGGTGACAAAAGCCCTCATAGGAATGACTGTGATGAGCGAACAGGGAGACTATTTAGGAAAGGTATCCGGAGTAGATAAGAGAAAACAATTGATACAAATAACCAATCCTGAGACGAAAAAGAAAACAGAAAAGACAATGAAACAGTTCGCGCTCAAGAAAGGAAGAATAATAGTGACCGCGTAAAAACGCAGCCATCAGACAAATTTTCTAAAAAGATTCTTTAACTTAAATTCGCCAATTAATTATTTCTTCTTTGTCTTTTTAGCCGCTGCCTTTTTCTTAGGCTTAGCGCAGCATCCGCAAGTTCCACATACCAAACATATCACCTTGAGGAAATACTCATTTAAGTTGTATTTAACACTTATTGTTGCTTGTACCATTTCAGCGCTTTTTTTAGGGTGCTTTTCAAGAAAGAAAGCTTGTGCTTTGAATATTTTTTTCCTTCAAAAGAGTATCGCTTCGAGGCTTCGCGCTTTATCTTGGCATATTCGACCCTTGTTTTTTTGTGGTGTTTTAAGTATTCCCTGAAAGCCAGCGCAACTTCTTTTGCACCCGAGCCAAAATAAGTTAAATGCAAATGAACTAGTCTTGGAACGCCCAAGTAATCCACGTAATACTTTTTATGAAAATGCCTCTTGCCGGCCATAGTATGATCATATTCATATCCAAAGTTATGCAATAGCTTCTTTGATTTTGAGAAATGCTTTTTTTCCACGATCACCAGGACGTCTAGGACTTTTTTTCCGCCAAGGTTTGGCACTGAAGTTGAACCGATATGGTGAATCTCTTTTTTAGGCACAGAAGAGAGAACTTTTGAAATAAACCTTTTTTGGGCGGCAAATAATTTTGGGTAGGAAGAGGAATACTTATTGAACAAATATTTTTCTGCAACTGCCCTCTTTAAAATGTCAGACACAAAAAATCACCGCTAAGAAGCACAACTTATTCTTTTGGAACAATCTTTGAAAGCTCTTGTCTTATTGCATTAAGCGCTTCGCCGTAGAATTTTCCATCAGCGACATATTGTTTTGCGCGTTTTTTGTCGGTTAAATCCGATTCAAAATCGGATAAGGAAATAAATTTGGCATCGTCAACTTCCCCTTTCTGGTAAACAAGTTTTGGCTTGTAGTTGAGCTTGTAGGTGAATAAGTGGATGAACTCATTGTTCAAAATAGAATCATTTGCTTCAACGCTGAGCTTAAAGACACTAATTTTTTTTAATAAACTACGATTTAGGTTAAGCCCCAGTTCTTCTTTTGCCTCTCTTAACGCCACATTTCCCGGGTCTTCTCCGGCACCCATGTGCCCCGCAACGCTTATGTCCCAGAGATTTGGAAAAAGAACTTTCTCAGGGCACCTATGCTGTAAAAGAATTTCGCCCTTATCATTGAATATCCATAAGTGAACGGCTTCGTGCCAAAGGCCTTTTTTGTGAGCCTCTGATTTTAGGGCCATTTTGCCGGTCTTGTTCCCTTTGTTATCGAGCAAATCAACAAGTTCATCGGACATAAAAATAACCGCTATAAGAAAAAGCGAATTTACAATTTTACTTTGTCGGAACTAGTTTTGCTATCAAATCTTTTAGGGTTTCCGAGCGCTTTTCAACTATTATTATTTTCTTTAATTCAGTGAGAAGGGCTTTTTTTGCAGGAGTGTTGTCAAGCGCAATCTCAAGAACGTCCACAAGATTTCTTACTGGAGTTATTTTTATTTTTACTATCTCATCTTTTTGTATTACAATGTCCTGCATGTTGCTCAGGGGAACTATTACTTCCTTGAAACCCGCTTTGATTGCAGCGCTTACTTTTGAAGATACTCCTCCAACCGGGAGAACTTCTCCGCGAACACTTAACGATCCTGTCATTGCAAGGTCCTGCCTTACTGGAATATTTTCTATTGAAGAAATTACTGCTGTTGCGATTGAAACCGAAGCAGAGTCTCCTTCCACACCTTCATAAGTTTGTAAGAATTGAATGTGAATATCTTTTGCAAATTCGCCTGAAATTTTCTTGAATATCGCTGAAACGTTTTCTACTGCTTCTTTCGCTATCTCTCCCAGCTTTCCTGTTGCAATTACTTTTGAAGAATTCTTGCTGCTTGGAGGAGCAACTGATGCCTCAATCGGTATTATGCTTCCGGCGCTTCCGTCCCCAAACACTGCAAGACCGTTTACGCGCCCCACCGCTTTTCCGTTTATCAGATAAACTTCATAGTCTCTTTTCTGATCAATTATCTTGTCAACCATCTGGCGTTCAAGGGTTCTTGCGCTCATCTTTGCTTCATAAACATCCTGTTTTGTAACAAGCAAATGACCTTTTTCTTTTGCAACGTCCCCTGCCGCTCTTACAAGTCCGCCTAAATCCCTAAGCTTTAGAGTAAGCTTTCCTTTTCTTTCGGCTCTTCTTTTTGCTTCAAATATAATCTCTTCAACCGATTCTTTGTCAAAATGAGGAATCTTATTATCCTTGATTACTTCTTGGGCAATGAACTGGGCTATCTTGTGCCTATTCTCCGGATTGTCTTCCATGTCCACGTTCATGTAAACTTCATAACCATAGCCCCTTATTCTTGATCTAAGAGCGGGATGAACTTTTTCAAGATCCTGATAGTTTCCGGCTGCTATTAAAACAAAATCGCACGGAACAGGTTCGGTTCTTGTCATTGCACCGCTTGAGTTTTCGCTCTGACCTGTAATTGAATATTTCTTTTCCTGCATTGCTGTCAAAAGTTCCTGTTGAGATTTGTGGGTAAGTGTTGCTATTTCATCAATGAATAATACTCCGCCGCTCGCTCTGTGAATCATTCCCGGCTCTACTCTTAAGTGAGGCGGGGTTCCAAGTCCTCCGCTCTGTAGCGGGTCATGCCTTACGTCCCCGAGCAATGCTCCTGCTCTTGCACCTGTTGCTTCAAAGAAAGGCGCAGTCTTTTTGCCGAGGTTGTTCACCAATAGTTTTGGGTTTCCGCCGCTTTCTTTATTTCTCATCTGTCCGCCAAGCGAAAGACCGATCAGTAAAAACGCGCCTACAATTATTAGCGCTGCAAATACAACATCAGGATACCATTTCAACTGCCAAAGTAAAACCGAGATTAACATGAAGCCCATCGGGAGGAGAAATGAAATCATCCTGGAAGAATCGTCTTCGCGTCTTGCTTCAAGCCTGTTTTGATCGATTATTTTTTTTGCTTCGCCGGCTTTTGTGACCTTTACTTTTGGATTATTCGGATCCTCGGAATTAGGGTAAATTAAAATATCTTGGAGCTGCTGTATTGGCAATATTTCTGACATTGCTTGAGCTAAAAGAGATTTTCCAGTTCCCGGCAAACCCACTAAAAGAACGTTTCTTTTTTGCGCGGCAGCTTTTCTTATTATGTCAACGCTTGAATCCTGTCCGATTACCTGCGCGATGAGGCCTTTTGGAACTATTATTTCAGAAGTGTTCTTGAAAGAAAATATTGATGAATGCTGCCCCAAAACAGGCAAAGTGTTTTTCTTTGAAACTGCAAGCATCTTCTTCTTTTTCTTTGAAGCGGGCATGACCTAATTGTCCTTGAAAGGGTTAAAAAGGTTATTCCGGCAAAGATTCTCTACAAGGAATTGTTAATATGGAACCAATCAAAGTAACTTTCTTAGGCACGTGCGGAAGTACTCCTCAAAAGGGGAAGAATTTCGCTTCGACAGTAATATCTTTCAGAGGAGACTCGCTTTTGTTTGATTGCCCCGAAGGAACCCAAAAGCAACTCATGGTTTCAGACCATTCCTTGATGGGAATAAATAACGTTTTCATCTCCCACATGCATGCCGATCACTTCCTGGGACTTTTTGGATGGATAAGCACAATGACACTCAATCAGCGAAAGGAAAGACTGACAATTTTTTCCCCAGAAGGAGGAAAAGAAAAAATTTCAAAGATGCTAAAGGAAGTTGTGAGACCAAGCTTTGAAATCGAATACAAAGAACTAAAAAAAGGAACTGCATTGAAGGGCGAGTTCTACGATATTTACTCTTTCCCGTTGAAGCACGAAATTCCATGCTTTGGATTAGTGTTTAAGGAAAAAGACAAGGTCGGAGAATTCAACAGAAAAAAAGCTGAAGAACTTGGGATACCGCCAGGACCGCTTTATTCAAAGCTTGCAACCGGCGGAAAAGTAAAAGTAAAGGGAAAAACCTTCACCCAAAAAGATGTCATGGATTATTCCAAGAAAAGAGACGGACGAAAAGTAGTGATTGTTTCTGATACGCGCGTGCTAAAGGAGCTTCCTGAAGAAGCCAGAAAAGCTGATCTTTTAATACATGAGGCAACTTTCCTTGAGACTCAAAAAGAAAAGGCGATTGAAGCGCTGCATTCCACCGCTCTTGAAGGTGCACAGCTTGCAAAAAAAAGCGGGGCAAAGAAGCTTGCATTATTCCATTTCAGCGCAAGAAACACCGATGAAGCCGAAATTAAGGCTGAAGCTGAGAAAGAATTTAAGGGCGCAATAATTGCCAAAGAAATGGAAACGATAATTCTTTAATCAAAAAGACTTTTCGCTCTGTTCTGTCGGAATAGGCTTTGATTTTCTTATCTCGCCTATGAGCTCAGATTCATTGGCAATCATTTCATTCTCTTTGTCTTTCACTAGCTTTCTAAAAACGCTCTCTTTGAGTTCGCGTTTCATAAGTTTTGATTCGAGCAAAGCTATCTCGCTCTTTAATAGCTCTGCCTGGAAAAGCAGTTTTGAAATCTTCATTTTCCTATGCCGCGCGGGAGAAGTTGCATTGTCAAGTATCTGAACTGTCTTTTCTTCAACCGATATTTCCCTTGATTTTTTTATTCTAAAAAGAACCAATTCAGCATTTGCAAGCTCTATTTCAAGGTCGTCAAGCAGTTCATCAAAAACAGGCTTCTTTATTTTTCCCTGGAAAAACTTTTTCTCTGCAATTGAAAGCTTGTCCTTGATAAAAACAATTTTTAGCTGTTGCTCCGCAACAACTCTCCCTTCTTTGGAAAAATTATAAGCAAATAGTGCTACAAAAAGCACCATCACAAGGGCTATTAGAAATAATACTTCAAACATACCCTAAAGGATGCATTTAGGGCAATTTATTCTTTTTGGTGCCTTAAATCTGGTCAGGCGAACACAATTGAAAATACCCCACGACCCAAGCGAAATTATTGCGCTAGTTGACAAGGATGATAAAGTCATAGGCTCGGCTACACGAAGAGAGGTTCACACAAAAGGTTTGCTTCACCGCGAGACATGCGTCTATATCCTTGGAACCAAAAAAGGACTTTATCTTCAAAAACGTGCCGACAACGGATTTTGGGATCACCCAGTCGGGGGGCACTTCCCAAAAGAACAGGACTATGGGGAAGCCGCCGTAAGAGAAATTTATGAGGAACTAGGATTAAAAGTAAAGGAAAATGAACTTGAAGAACTTGGAAAGGAAAATATTTCTAATAAAGAAAAAACAAACAACAGATTTGTTAAGGTATTTATGCTAAAAAAAGATATTGATCAAAACGAACTTAGACTTGATGCGGGGGAAGTGGCAGAAGTAAGGCTATTCTCAAAAAGAGAACTTGAAAAACTCATCAATGAAGAAAAAGGCATCACAGGGTCTGCAAAAAAACTAATCAAGAAATATTTTCTGGAAAAAATGATTGAATAATATTCAAAGAGCTTAATCCCTGCGTCTGAAAAACTTTTCAAGATGTTCCGCTTCTCTGGCTTTTTGATTCATTCCAATCATGAAGAATTCGTAAAGAATAACCAAAACAATAGCGACAAAAATTAATTCCAGTATCATAACAAATCACCAAAATAATGACTTATCATATTTTCATTTTCTGCCCTGGCGCAAGTATTACAGCCTGAGTCTTAAGTACGCTTTCTTCAATCCTTTTCTTAAAATCAACAGGGTCATTTTTCTTATTCTGCTCGAAAATATCATATTGCATAGGAACAACAATTCTTGGCTTCATCATTTTAGTTGCACGAACCGCGTCAACAACATCCATTGTCCTTGAGCTTATCGGCAAAAGAGCGACATCAGGCCTTATCGCGCTAAAAGTGTCAAGAAGACTTGTAACCCCAGCATGATAAATCTTTGCGTTATCACAATCAAGCATGAATCCTATCGGATAGAAGCTTTTTGGGTAATGCGCAATCATTGATTTTATCTTTCTGCCCCTTACAACTATTTCCACATTGCTCGAAATTGAATTTTTCTGGTTTCTCGGAATATTTAATTTTTGCAAAACAACATCGTGAGCCACAACATTTGCGCAGTGCTTCATTGCAAGATCTTCAACCGCGGTCTTGTCAAAATGCTCCGCAGTTTCATTGCTTATAAGAATCGCAGTAACATCTTTCATGTGCGAAAGCTTTGTTTTTATTGGCAAATTTCTTTTAAGATCAGTCTTTGTTGAATGAAAAATAGGGTCGATGATGACTGTTCCTTTGGAATCTTTTACAGTAAAAAAAGAATGACCAAAATACTGCAGCTCAACCATACTAATATTCCCTCTGAAAGAGGATTTAAACCCCTATGCAAAAAATGTCCAACATAAAGCGCGAAAAGGACGCAAAATGCCCCGTTTATGAATAAAATAATAACACTTATTAATGGGTTCAAACTACATAATTGATATGAGCGGCTCAAAAGTCAGGTTTATTGCAATAGCAATTTTCGCATTTTTCTTGATAAACTCGGCTTATGCACTAAGTTACACGGTAACATTACACTCAATAAACATGCAAGTAGATACTGAAGGCAAAGCGAGCGTAATAGAAAAGTTTTTCATGATATTTCCTAACGATACTGAGAAAATATCATTTAGAGATCAGAGTAAAACCCTCGGCCTAGACATTAGCACATGGACAAATTTTGACAGCCGATTCAAAACAAGCATCGGACAAAACAATATCACAAATACTAAAATAATCTACAACGAAGGCGAAGCGAATTACCTTGAGATAAGCTACGATCTCACCGATTCTCTAATGGCAAAAGGAAAAGAAACAAACATGGTAACAGAGTACTCGATAAAAGCCACCTTTTTGAACGATTTTTACCAGTCAGGAATATGGGTTATCCCTGATGGGACAAGCATTTCGATAGAATTGCCCCCCGGAGCTGAAACAAAGGACCAGATAGAGCCGCAGGCGGCGATAATAAATGCGGGAGCAAGAAAAGTAATAACTTGGCAAGGGTACAAGAGCTCAAACAAGATCACTCTTGATTATATACTTTGGAAAAAGATTACTCCTGTAGTTGACCTAAACTCGATAGTGTCTTTTTTATTCAAGACAACTGAGGGGCTCGCGCTTATTGCAGCCATAATCGTCTTACTCTTTGTCACAATAATATTTCGTAAAAAAATATTCGCAAAGCTTGAAGAGTTTGTCGAAAATAATTCCATAATAGAAGAAGAGTGACTGCGGCTACAAAATAGTTTTGCCGAACAATAGATTTACCCAAAAAGCCTTGATTGCTTCACACCAACGCTTTTTTCTATCAAAATCTTTTTCTCAATCGCTTTTGATTCAACCATCAGTTTTTCGATAAATTTTGAATCCGCCTTCTTGTTCAACAAGAATGCTATCTCCTTCTCGTCAAGTTTGAAGTAAAGCACTATTTGAGGTGCCAGGCGCTCATCTTCCAAAAAATACTGCAAAATGTAAAGATCTTTTGTTGCTTGACGCTGAGAACAATGCAGTTTTGCGCCAAGTTTCTCTGCTATTGACTTTCTAGTTTCACGCTTTGAGCTTGAAGAAGAAAGGCTTGAAAGAATTGTTGGAAACTGTAGCGGCCTCCAGGAATGATAATCCTTGGACCTGGATAACCCCACACCCGCGGTTGCAAGAAAAGAGGAATATTTCAAGAATCCATAATGCTGCCTGCGGTAAATCCTTCCGTTGAAAACATCCGCGCGGCTAAGAACACTAAACGCTTTTGCAATATCTTCTGCATCGAATTGACGAGGAATATTCTCTTCGACCCAAAGCGAAAGCATTTCAGAAGAAACCTCAGAAGACATTGTAACGTCCTGAATTTCATGAATATTTTTTCCATTAAATATTTTTGGGAGAACCGAGAATATTTTTTCTTTTCTCTGTCTAAACCCCAATCCTTTCACGTCTTCCATTGTGATTTTTGGAGAAAGGCTTTCTACATCTAAAAGAGCGCTTCTAAAATCGCCCGAACAATTTTTTGCGAGCTCCTTGATCGCTTCTTCATCAGCTTCTATCTTTTCAAGCGAACAAATCTCCCTCAATTTTTTTGCGATGCTCAAATAATTTATTTTCTTAAATTCTTTTAGCTCACACGCGGTCCTAAGAGGAGCAAGTTTCTTGTCAGCGTACAAATCATTCGCTGTAAGTATTACAGGATTATTCGCTTCCTTAATAATGGATAATATTGCAGCCATCCCGCCCCTGTCCTGGGATTGGAGCGCGTCTATCTCGTCAAGCAAGATCAATCTTTTTGTTCCAAAAAGCGAAGAATTTGATGTAGCGGCGCCGGCTATCTTTTCTATCGTCTCCTTGTCCCTGATATTTGCGGCGCTCATCTCGAATATCTGCCAACCATACTGTTTTGCAATCAAATAAGCGAGGCAAGTTTTCCCGGATCCGGTTGCACCATAAAAGAGCAACGGTTTTTGGTGCTTTCCATCCTGCCAATTTTGAGCCCACACTTTTGCATTGTCGACTATCTCCACGTTGCCGATAAATTCATCGAAGTTAATAGGAAAGTATTTCTCTATTAGCGTTTGGAGCATAATTGACACCCTGTCGCAAAAAGTTAAAAAGCGAGGAGGTTGGCTGCCAAATTCTATCCTCTTTGTTCCAGGACCTTTCGCGCGTAATCGTTCTCGTTTGCAGCCAAAAGAGCGGGCTTTGAGTAACCGTTTCTCAGCATCTTACTTACAGAAGTTTCCCCCATATTGTATGCTGTTAGGGCGATTTCCTTGTCATTGTACTTCTTCAAAAGGTTAGCCATGAATCTTGTCGATTTCTCGATTGTTTGTTCAGGGTTTAATGGATTATGATGGTACTCCAAACTAAGTTCGCTTGCAAATAAAGAAAAATTCGCCTGGCATAACCCCACATCCCCCGATTTTGAGACAGCGTCAGGGTTCCAGCCTGACTCATGAGCAATAAGTTTTTTCATGAGCGCAGGGTCCACGCCATACATTTTGCTATACTTATCTACAATAGGAGAGTAAAGTTTTTTGTTCGCTTCCAATTTTGATGCCAAAAGCGGCTTGTAAGGAGTTTGCATAGACTTGTAATTCTTAACCAAATATTTCATTGCGTCCTGATAACCAAGAGCGCTTGCCTTAGCATAGAGTCTTTCGCCAGGCATTTTCTCGTGAGGGTCAGGGATAAAATTTTGTTTTTGGATTTTCTCTTCGATAGACTTGCCTTTTTTTTGTTCAGGTATTTTTTTGTTTTTTGTCTTTTCGCGAATATCTTCAACTCTATTTTTTTCTTCCTGTTCCCTAATCCAATTCTGCCATTCTATTTCATGCTGTCTTTGAATATTTTGGCGAAACTCATCCATTTCACGCCTGCTATTCTCCTGCTTTTGCTCAAATTGCTGCAGCTCAATCCTATTTTGCCTGATTTGATTGATTGAATGCTTTACCGCGCCAAAACCAAGTGCGCCAATTAAGGCAGCCATACCTATAATCCCTGCGGTCTTTCTCTTGTACAGCCTAGTCATCAGAGCATCTTTACGCTTCACGCTATCACGCAAGGGGCTAAGCGGCTTATTAGACATTTTTCTTGGAGCCATGTTAATACATTTAAAGCGTATCCTATAGATAAATCTTCTTAGAAACATAAGCCAAGGGATGACAAAAACATGCAAATAGGAATCGTAGGAAAACCCTCAAGCGGAAAAAGCACTTTCTTTTCTTCAGCAACGCTTATTGATGTCGGAATCGCAGCTTACCCTTTCACAACAATTGAACCAAACAAAGGAATAGGATTTGTTCGCGTAGAAGATGCAGGAAAATTTTTCGGGGTTGTAAGTAATCCAAGGCACGGATTTTTAGTAAATGAAGATCCAAAAAACCCGGTTAGATATGTTCCAGTAGAATTAATTGATGTCGCAGGGCTCGTACCCGGAGCAAATGAAGGCAAGGGACTAGGAAATAAATTTCTTAACGATCTTTCACAGGCCGATGCACTAATACACGTGGTTGATGCAAGCGGAAGCACCGATTCCGAAGGAAAAGCGGTTCCGGAAGGAAGCCACGACCCCATTATTGACGTAAAATTTTTGGAAGAAGAAATAGAACTTTGGTTTTTGAAGATTTTGGAAAACAACTGGCCAAAGATTCACCGAAACCCGGAGAAAGATTTCAACAAGAAAGTCATAATACTGGGCCAAACGCTTTCAGGAATAAAGATTTTGACACACCACATAGAGAAGGCTATGAGGACTCTTAAGATTGACGAGAAACAATTTGTTTCTTGGACTGAAGAAGACAAAAAGGATTTTGCAAAGATGTGCAGGCAGTATAGCAAGCCGATAATAATCGCCGCAAACAAATGCGACCTGCCTAGCGGGGAAAAAAATGTTGCACGCATGAAAGAAGCTTTCCCAAATATCTATATTGTGCCTTGCTCTGCAGCGAGCGAACTATCCCTTAGAAAAGCTGCAAAAGCTGGAATCTTAAAATATTACCCCGGATGGAATCACTTTGATGTTCTTGGAACGCTAAATGAGAAACAGCAGGCCGGACTTGATACCATAAAGAAAAATGTCATGGAGAAATTCAACGGCACAGGGGTACAGGACTGTCTTGATACGGTTGTATTCAAAGTTTTGAAATATTTCCCAGTGTTCCCGGGGGGAACAAAGGGGCTTGCCGACAAAAACGGAAATATTATTCCCGATTGCCTGCTTTTGCCACCTGAATCAAAAGCACTAGACTTTGCCTTCGCATTGCATACAGACATGGGGGAAGGTTTTATCAGAGCAATCGATGTTAAGACCAAGCAAATCATCGGTCGCGATCATGCACTCAAAACTGGTGACGTTATTGAAATCATCTTCAATAAACACTAGGAACACGCCATTCTTTTATATTATAATTGAAAGTGTACGTATTTTCAATTCCACGTCCAAAATAACCCGTATGACAAGAAACTATATTTGCCTTTCTTAATAGCCAAACATACTTATAGAAAGTAACATGTGGGAGTTTAGTTTCATTAAGTAATTGTTGCCTTTTGATTGAACCCCCTTTTTTCAAAACATAAAACAAATCATAAACCGGGCATTCCTTTCTTCGGGGATAATTAATGAATTTCTTTAGGCGAAGTAAGGCATCTTCTTCAGATGCAGGTACTTCAATAAAGCCATTAACCAAAGCATCAAGTCGTTGCCCTTTTTCAATATCCGCCCCAAAAACGGAGATCCATTTTTTAGAATCCTTATGTTGGAGTAACCCTTCAGACTTAACAAAAAAGACTGTTTGCTTCTTCTTCACTTCTTTTTTTAACACAACTTTCAATTTAGCTTCGATTAAAATTTCAAATATGTCTTTAGCCAGGTTTTCACTTACAACACCTAATGAAACAACCCCGTCAAGAGCAACAGAACCATCAAAACTAAGCACTCCGCTGGCGAAATCTAACCGAAAATCAGACTCTTTCACAACAAGAGGTTCACAAGTGTCATACACCTTAACACCATGATGAAAACCCAGATAAGTTGTAAAAAACAATATAATCGGTTTTGAACGAAACACAATTTGCCAACAGTTTTTTGTGCCATGTTTTTTTACAGCAGGTTTAAAACCAAAACACTTTTCAAAATAGTTACTCGCTTTGATTAGCGCCTTTCTGTGAAAGTCAACTATTCCTATTCGTTCACCACCCGACTTTTCCCTAGTTATCCAACCGTCAGCAGCTACCGCCCCACAAAGCCAAGCAAGCTCAGCCGACATCTCTCGAGGAAATTTCAACCAACCGTGAGAAGTTCCAACTTTGAAATATTGAACTGATTCATTGAATAAGCGCACATATTTTTGTTTAGATTCTTCATTTAAAAACTCGATCAATTTTGAGACCAGATAGACTGGAAAATAATCTTTACCGGATAAAAACTTGGGCATCGTCGACCTTTCTGAGTTGTAAAAGATTGACAACTCTTTTGAGAGACTCCATTTAGAACAAGATTTTGCTTTACAAACATCCGCAACTAGTTCATTAAATATTGCTCGACAATTTTTGCCCTTTAAATAAGCTGATTGATTTATGCTTTCAAATTTGCCAAGCTTGAATAAATCAAAATCCATAGAATAAGCCTCTTTTGAATGATTATAATCCATTGGCAGGTTCTGTGCCGGCGATGAATTCATTCAAACACCCCATCATCATCGTCAAAAGAATCTGGAACTTGTTCAAGAATCCAAAGCTCCTTGGAATCAAGTTCTTCTGGAGCATATTTTGCCAGCTTCTTTACACACAATATCTCCTCTTTCGAGGGCTTATTGAAATCCAATGAAAAAACCATTTGAGCCACCTCCGCAAACAAAGAATTTTTTCTTGGACGGCTCTGCTGCTTTTGGAGGCATTAAATTCCTTGCCCTGAGCAAAAGCGAAGGCGAGGATTTAAGCCGAGAAAATCAGAGTCCAAAGAAAAAATTCCAAAGGCGGAGGGGGCAATGGCCATATCTGCACATTCATTTTTTAATTACAGAGACTTATAATAATTGTATGACGAGTTTGAGAAGAAGCACGCTTAAATCGGAGCGAAGTTTTAGAAGACTTTGGAATGAAATTCACTCACGAGAAGGCCCAACTTCTAGTTGGCCTGATCGCGTAAAAATTGCAACAAAGTTACAAATCTCAAGCAGGCGGGCGACTGCTGCACGAAAAAGGCTCCACACAGCCGGAATGCCGCAAGAAAAAGCAATAGAAGCTAGAAAAAAGATATACGGGCCATTTAGCAAAGGGCATGAAAGAATACTTGAAAAAGAGGCAAAAGAGATATCAAAACGATTTAGTAAAGGGATCAGAGAACAACAAGCACTTACCGACCTTGGCTATACAATGACACTAGAAGGTTTTAGAAAAGGAGATATTCTCCTTCCTTACAAACACACAAGACTAAGCCGAAGACATGTCCTGGATTACCCCCCACATCCAAAGGCAAAAGAAATAGCTACCGCCATACGACAACAAATTGAGAAGAATAAAAAGAGAAGCAAATCATCGGAAAAGAACATGCGCTAAAAACAGGCGATGCGATAGAACTTATATTCAAGAAGCCCTAAGCTGCAAAGAACAAATTATCAAAAAAAGAATCTCAAGGATTGAGCGACAATTATCTCTTTGCCTTAAGGGCCTGCATCCGCTTGAGCCTTTCGCGGGCTTCCTTGCCTGCGAGCGCGTACCTAATCGGACCCCTTATACTGCTAGCAGTTGGCCACTTAAGTAACCCATATGTGAAAGGGACGTTAGTGAAGCGCTTCCCGGATCTTTCATCAATCGCAATCTGCCTCCTATTCCAAGTCGCGTCTCTTTCAGAAGATCTTCGCTCATACTGAGCCTTCAATTTATCAAAATTAGCTTCCTGCTCGGGCGTCAGCTTGACCCCTCGCCACTTAAGCATTTTAAAATTACGAACTTTTGCGTCGGCGTCGAGCTCTGCCCGCTTAGTTCGCTCATCAGCAATAATGGCCCTATTGACTCTTCCTCTGAAAAGCGGTTTCCCTAAGCCAACTGTCCCTAAGATTTTTCTTCCTAACCTTCGTTGTACAGGCATAATCTTCCCTCCAATCCAACCTTTCTTTTCACTTATAAAATATTCCTATTTACCCATCAATCTGCGGTATCGGATAGCCTGCATATTTCTAACTCTTTTTCTGGCTTCAGGTCCGGCGAGAGCGAGCCTTATAGGGCCCCTAATATTTCTTGGGCCATTGATTGAACTTCCATAATCCCAGTTGGACTGGTTGTCAACGCCCATTCTTCTCCGCCTTGCAACATTAAGTTTTTTTTCTTGCACCCTTGTTTTATCATGGGCCCAAGTACCGCCGAACATTCCTTTGGTAAGGAACGCATCAAGCTTTGCTCTAGAAGCAGAATCTTTTGGCAAGAGGGAAGGATTTTTTCCTGTTTTTACCCAATAATTTGCGGCGACAGGCCCCATCCTGCCAGCCTTCCTTTCCGCGGCAAGAGCGATTTTGTAAGCATTTAGTCGGCGATTTATTTCTCCCCTAAAAAGAGGCCTTCCAACCACGCCCAAATTTCTAAGTGCTCCCCTTACGGGCCTAATTATTTTTCTCGAAACCCCACCAACCGGTCGCACTCCGAGTAGCGGTCTTCTTGCTTGCATAGGAACTGGCATTATATCAATCCTCTAAAAATCATTTCTTCTCTGTGGTTACGGTGGTGGTTGTTTCTTTTACTATCGGCACAGTTTCGGCCGTCACGGTGGTTGTTGTAACACTTTCAACTTTTTTTGCAACAGTATTTCCGCCCGCAATCGCTTTCTCTTCGGCGATGGCCTTTTCGATCATCTTTTTCATGACCTCATCCTTGTTCTTGAGTCTCTTTAACGCATAGAAATACGAATTAACTATCTGATCGAGATCAAGCTGGCGTTTGAATCCAAGTCTTGCGACTTCTTCAAAATATAGTCTTACTACTCTGAATGCTACTTCTTCATCATTCATACTTTCATCACCATTCTCTCCGTCAGTTCTTCCTTACGCCCGCTTCTTTAAGCGCTTTTGCGACAGCCGTAAGTTCAGCATCTTCTCTTTTTACTCTCGCGAGCGTGTAGAGATATGCATTAATTATTTCATCAAGAGTGAGCTGCTTCTTGAAACCAAATCTTGCGATTTCCTTGAAGTAGGTTTGAACTATCTTGAAAGCGATCTCTTCGTCATCAGCAGAAACGGCGTTTTTTAAATCCGTTTTTGAGATGCTATTTACTGAAGACATTATTCCTTTGAGTTTTGAATAGTCAACGAAAGACTGTTTTACAACTCTTGTTGTAGTAACAGGAGCTTTCTTTGAGCGGTACTTTATCTGAGTAACAACTTTAGGCTTTGATCTGATTCTCTTAACTATTACTTTAGGTTTTGATCTAACTTTTTTTACTACAGTTCTTGTTCTGGTCCTGTACTTGATAGTTGGTTTTGATTTTATTCTTCTCACAACTGTCTTTGTAACTGTTCTTGTACTTCCTTTCTTTCCTAATTTTCCTGCTTTTGCTAGTTTCCAAAGTTTTACTGCGGCAAGGAAAGTTTTTCCGAGTCTCATTTGGCTTCCGATAAACTGATTGTATGCGCTAGGTCTTCTCTTGTTTTTGTTCTGCAAGAGCTTATACTTGTTCCACTGCTTTGCTGCTTGTGAAAAAGTCAAGCCTGCTTTAATCTGCTTTTTAACAAAAAAGTTGTACTCTGATATGTGGCCGCTCTTCACTTTCTTCTTTTTGAGCTTGTCCATTTCTAGCCTAAGTTTTGCTATTTCTTTGTCCTGAGCCACGTTCTTCTTAACAGCCTTATTCAGCTTCTTGTTCATCAATTTCTTAGATGCTTTAATCTTTTTATCAACAGTTTTAGCCTTAACCAAAATACCACCAGCCAATGAGTACCATATCTCTGTACTGATAGCGTCAAAGGCACTATAAAAGGGTTTCTTTTTAACTGTGCGAAGTTAATTGATTCTTAAGGTTTGGGGTTTTGACATAAACCCGCCTATGCTGACAACCATTAAATTCACCAAATACACTCATATTACCAGATACTCTATGAAAACAATTCACAGCTTTCCGGTCAAGACAAGAAAAAAAAGAAACTTTCTTTTTTTAGGAAAACCAATTTATGTACCACTTGACTCAAAGACAGGACGCAATCTTCTCTCAGGAGGAATTCTCGAAGAGGAATCAATAAGATACTTGGAAGACAAACCAGTACACGGTTCTACTAACACCCTACTTTTCATAAAAGACAAACCAAAATCAATCGAACGCGCGGGAATAATGCTTAAGGAACTCCAAAAAGCGAGGGCTGCGAAAAACAAGATAAGAGTTGCACAAATAAATGAAGCGCTAAAGAAAATGCCTTGGATTTGGAGAAATAAATTTGCGATATGGGACGAACATGCAAAAGAAGGGTGGCAATATGTTCACCCTGCAGAGAAAGAAGCGATAGGAAATGAACTTCGAAGGCACGCAAAAGGAAATGTGCTTGATGTTGGAGCCGGAAGCTGGAATTATTTTGGAAAAGGCGGCGGAAAAACAGATGCGCCAAAGGTGAAAGAAGTGATTGCGATGGATGGGTCAAGGGAAAACTTGGCGCGAAACCCGAACGAAAAAAGATTATGGGCTAATCTTACTGAAGTTGGA
>ERZ1292640.86-Hain-H43-02um-R1-86-length-72285-cov-6_pt1 | contig 72285 bp, 62 predicted proteins | sample MGYA00564404_ERZ1292640 | MGnify/ENA primary metagenome ERZ1292640 (study PRJEB36523, sample SAMEA6512636) | groundwater metagenome | collected 2019-01-08 | study: AquaDiva: Metagenomics assemblies of 32 groundwater samples
ATACGGCCCGCAAACGGATCGGCAATGGTCTTCCAGACAAACACGGCCGTCGGTCCGTGGTCGGTCACTTGGACCTGCGTCTCGGCTCCAGTCCTGTCAGTGGCCGCAATGGTGCGCACCGACGCGGCGGGCAGGTAGTCCAGCACCGCGTCCAGCAGCGGCTGGATGCCGATGTTTGACACGCCAGACGAGCACATCAGCGGCACCACTTTGCCGGAGAGGATGCCGGTCTGCAGACCGTGCACCAGCTCCTCCTGCGTCAGCGTGCCGGCGTCGAAGAACTTCTCGATCAGGCTGTCGTCGGCCTCTGCCACCTGTTCCACCAGCGCTTCGCGCGCCGATGTGACGGCGCTGGCCATATCGGCCGGGACGGCGGTGTCGGTCATCTTGCCCGAGCCATCGGCGGCAAACGTGTAGGCCTTCATCGAGACCAGATCCACCACGCCCGTAAAGTGCTTCTCCTCGCCGATCGGCAGCTGAATCGGGACGACCGCGCGGCCGAACCGCGCCTGCAGCGCGTCGAGCGATCGGCTGAGGCTGGCACGCTCGCGGTCCATGCGGGTCAGCACGATCAGGCGAGGCAGTTGCAGCGCGTCGGCTTCTTCCCAGGCCTTCTCGGTCTGGACTTCCGGGCCCGACACGGCATCGACCGCCACGACCGCCGCGTCGGCTACGCGCAGAGCGGCGCGGGCGTCGCTGAAGAAGTTGCCGAAGCCCGGCGTATCGATCAGATTGATCTTGGTCTTGTTCCACTCTGCGTAGGCGAGGCTGGCGGAGAGGGTGTGCTTGCGGGAGATTTCCTCTTCGTCGAAGTCGGTGACGGTGTTGCCCTCGTCGACTCTGCCCAGCCGGTTCACCATGCCGGCGTCGAACAGTAGCGCCGACACCAACTGCGTCTTCCCCGAACCGTTGTGACCCACAATGACGATGTTTCTGATGCTGGCCGCGTCATAGACCTTCATATACGGTAGCCCTCTTTCTGCAGGATGACTCCGGCGACGCCAAAGGCCCCCATTCTACTAGGGGCTAGGCGCCGGGGGCTAGGGGGGATAGGGATTCGCGACTCGAGACTCAAATGGCTCTAGTGCCTATTCATACCGCAGGGCTTCGATCGGATCGAGGCGGGCGGCACGAATGGCAGGAACAAGGCCAAAGAACACCCCTACGCCGCCAGAGAAACCGAAACCGAGGGCGAAGCTCCACCACGGCAGCGATACGGGGAATCCGGTGGTCCAGTGCACGGTCATGCCGATGCCGGCGCCCAGCAGGATGCCGAGCACGCCGCCGACTGACGTCAGAAACACGGCTTCCAGCAGGAACTGCCAGAGGATCTCGCGGCGCCTGGCGCCAAGCGCCTTCCGCACGCCGATCTCGCGCGTCCGTTCGGTCACCGAGATCATCATGATCGCCATGACCCCGATCCCGCCGACCATCAGCGCGATGGACGAGATCACGATCAGGCCGATGAAGGTCGCCCCGCTGATCTGATCCCACATCTTCAACGCGGCGTCCTGGGTGATGATATCGAAGTCGTTCGCCTGGTCGAGTTTCAGGCCATGGCGGACGCGCATGATGCCCTCGACTTCCTTCATCAGATCGTCTCGAGTGGCGTCCTCGCGCGGCACCACCGCGATCATCGCGCTCTGCATGGCGCCGGCATCCGTCATCGTGCCGTTGATGCGCATCCGGCCCGATCGGCGCCATCCGAACTGCTTCTGGAAGGTGGTGTAGGGAATCACCAGGAAATCGTCCTGGCCGCTGCCCAGGCCGCCCGGGCTGGGCCTGGGCCCGACGACGCCGACCACTTCGAATTGCTGAGATCCGACGCGGATACTCTTGCCGATCGGGTCGATCTGGGGAAACAGCGCTTTGTGGGGCGTATCCCCCAGGACCACCACGTTGCGGCGGTGGGCGACCTCGGATTCGGTGAAGAACCGCCCGCTGGTGAGCTTCAGGGCGTTGACGATCGCATAGTTCTCGGACACGCCGATCACCGACAGATCGCGGGTTTTCTCGGCCTTGTAGTACGCGCGCTCCCGCGCGGGGAGACCCCAGGCGCCGAGCCACACATCGACGCTGCCGGCCGAGAGCGCCTCTCGTTCCACGGCCATCGCATCTGCCACGGTCAGCACCGGGCGCTTCAGCAGGTCCTTGAACTCCTTGCCAGCCGCCACGCTCAACCCGCTGAACTTGGCGACAAACAGGGTGTTCGGCCCCAGTTGGCGGATGGAATCGCGCAGGGACTCATCGAACCCACGAATCAGCGACGTCATGCCGACAATGGCGGTAATGCCGATGACGACGCCCAGAATCGTCAGGGCGGCGCGCAGCTTGTTGCCGCGCAGCGTATCGAACGCCATGCCGATGATGTCGCTGAAGAGCGCAATCCGCATCGCCACGGCTACTCCCTTCTCAACGCTTCAATCGGATCGAGCCGGGCTGCCCGCATCGCCGGATATACGCCGAACACGATGCCCACCACCGCCGTGATGCCGATGCCGAGCGCGACCGACCACAGTTCGACCGCCGCCGGCAGCGGGCTCAGCTTCGAAATGGCCCACGCCACCAGGAACCCCAGACTGGTCCCGATGACCCCGCCGGCGATCGACAGGGTGACCGATTCGGCCAGCACCTGCAGCATGATGTCCCGCCGCTTGGCGCCAAGCGCTTTTCGCAGTCCGATCTCGAAGGTCCGTTCGGTGACCACCATCAGCATGATGTTCATGATGACGATGCCGCCCACCAGCAGCGACAACGCGACCACGCCGACCAGCACGGCGAAGATCTTGTTGGTGGCATCGTGGTAGATGGCCAGAATCGAGTCCGACGTGAACATCCCGAAATTGTCCCGCTGTTTCGGCTTGAGACGCCGCTGGATGCGCAGGGCGATGGTCGCATCGTTCATCGCCTCCTGCACGACGGACGGATCCACGGGCTTGACGTTGAGCGTCATGCCGACTCGGGCACCGAAGATCTTCTGAAACGCCCCGAGCGGGATGACGGCGAACTCGTCTTGCGACTGGCCGAAGATGGCACCCTTCTTCTCGTTGACGCCGACCACGCGGAAATGAATGCCCTCGAGCTTGATGATCTGATCGATCGGGTTGCGTTGTCCGAACAGCCGGTCGGCCGTGCCCCAGCCCAGCAGCACCACGTTGCGGTTGCGGTCGATCTCGCTCGGGCCGAGCAGGCGACCCCGTTCTGCGTTGTACGAGGAGAAGTTGACATACTGGGCCGACACGCCGCGGATGCTGACGCTCTCGAGTAACTGTTCCCGGTAGGCGGCCTGGCCCATGCGTGAGCTTTCGGCCATGACGGCCCGGATCAAGGGGCTCGTCTCACGGATCGCGTCGGCATCGCGCATCGTGATTTGGGGGTTGCTGCGGACCTTGTCAAAGTCCTCCTGGCTGCGCGTGACGCCGTAGCGATCCACCACAAAGGAGTCGGCGCCCACCTGCGACACGATGGCATCGGTGACCGTGGCGTTCAGTCCCTGGATGAGCGACACCACCGCGATGATGGACGTCACGGCCACGATGTTTCCGAGCACGCTCATGAGCGAGCGCAGTTTGCTGCCCCAGATGGCCCGGAGCGCGATGACGACGCCTTCGAAAATACGGCCCACGGCGCGCCTACTTCTTCTTCGCGTCTTCGAGTTTCACGGGATCGCCGTCCTTCAGATCCCGCACCGAGTTGAACGGGCCGGTAATCACGTCGGCGGCGGCATCAAGGCCCGACAGGATTTCGAGGTACTTCTCTCCGGCGATGCCCATCTTGATCGGGGCAAACAGAGCCTTGCCGTCCTTGATTACAAAGACACCCTCGGTTTCCTTCCGGGTCTGGCCTGGCTTCAGCTCCGCCTGCGCGGCGGCGGCCGGGCCGAGGCGGCGCTTGCTCTTGTCGGTCGCGGGCTCGCGAATCACGTTGTTCTTCTCATCGAACACCAGTTCGCGGACTGTCGTCGCCTGAATCGGCACGGCCACTACACCCCGCCGCGTCGCCGTGGTGATGTCGGCCGTGCAAGTGAAGCCGGGTCGCACCTCGGGGATCTCGCCTTCGATGGTCACCACCACCTTGAAATTCGTGGCGCGCGAGGCGGCGGCCGCCGCACCCTGAATGGGGCTGTTGCCGATCTCGGTCACCTTGCCGGTGAACGTCTTGTCCTGGATGGCGTCAATGGTGACCTTGGCCGTCTGGCCAATCGCCAGGTTCGGGATGTCGGTCTCGTCCACCTCGAGCTCGGTCTCGATGACGGACATGTCGGCGATCGTCAACAGCACCGTGCCGGCATTGTTCATCGTCCCGATCATGACGTTCTCGCCCTGTTCGATGTTGCGACGGGTCACGATCCCGGTGATGGGCGAGTCGATGGTGACCTGGCTCAGGTTGTACTTCGCATCGTCCAGATCGGCCGATGTCTGGCGGATGCGTGTCGTCTCCATCGTGATCGCCGTCTGCCGGGATTCCACGTCGCGCTCGCGCAGGGTGACTTCGTTCTCCGCGCGGTCCAGGGCCTCCTTCGTCGTCAGCTGATCCTTCCAGAGATCGCGCTGGCGCTTCAGACTGTCCTGCGCCAGCTTGAGCTGCGACCTGGCAGATTCGAGCTGCACCTTGGCCTGATCGACGGCGACGCGCTGGACGCTGATGCCGGCCTCGCTACGTTCCACCCGGGTTCGGAGCGACCTCGGATCGATTTCCATCAGGAACTGGCCCGCCTTCACGCGGGAACCTTCTTCCACGGCCAGTTTCGTGACCCGGCCCATCGTGTTGGCGCTGATGTTGACCGACCGTTTCGCCCGGATCTTGCCGGACGCCGACACGATCGCCTCCAGATCGCGCTTCTGGATCTTCTCGACCTGCACGGCGACGCCCGGGTCGCGCTTGAAGTACACGTTGGCGCCGATCATCGCGGCCGCGACGACCAACACCAACACCCCGATGATGATTTTCTTGCGATTCACGCTTACGCTCCCGCACGGCCTGAGGTGAACCAGGCGATGATGCCGGCGATGATGCCGTAGACCACGAAGAGGCTGATCGCGATCGGGCCGGTCTTGCGGCGGTAGAGCACGCCGAGACCGATCGCGAGCACCAGCACCCACCAGAGGAGAAACAGATCAATGGTACCGAAGAACTTGGACAGGAAGCTGCTTTCGTCCAGCATCGGCAGGAACACCGACAGGTTGGTCGCGCTCATCATCGACCCGCGGAAGTAGTTGAGCGGCGTCACAAAGAGCTGCTGGATCACGGTCCGCACACCGGCGTGCACGACCACCGTGAAAATCTGCCTGTACGTCGCGTCCCCGCCGAGCGCGGCGTTGAACACGGCGAAAAAAATCCCAGCCAGGGCCAGTGTCATCAGCGGCCCGACCACGATGAACTGCACGGCGGCGGCCAACCCGACATACGGCTTGAACTTTTCCATGAAGGCGGCCGATTGTTCGGGCATCGGCGTGCCTTGACTGTCGGCACGCTGGTAGGCGGCGTCCAGCCATGCCTCCTGGCCGACCTTGGACATCAGGAAGCCACCTGTGCACACCACCGCGACGACAATCACGAGTGCCATCATGCCAAACCACTTGGGTCTGGCTGCCACGTCGACAAACGTCGCACCTGGCGAGAAGAGGATGCCCCAGAACCTGGCGATGAGGCTCAAACCGGCCGGCGCTGGCAAGGTCGAGGCAGGTGCTTCACTCATGGTCGTGGGCCTTTCATGGAAAAAACTGCGATTGACAGGCAAGTCGCATCAGCAGCAGATCGGCATCGGGTCACCGCAACCTTCCTAGTTTAGACGACTTCCGGCTTGCGCGTGTTCCCATTGGCACCCCCGATAGGCGTTGGCCCGGTCTTGGCAGCCATACCGAAGGCCGGCGCAAGGTCGCAGGGCGGTCGATTCCGCTCATGTGGATGCCAGCAAGAGCCGACACTAGAGAAGTAGCGCCGAACTCGCGTCCATGTCGCGAGTAGTGTGTGCAACCACTTGATTCATGTAATTGGTTAAATGACCGAAAAATGAAGCCAATATCACCGCACGAATCTGCCATTATTTTGTCTCATGTGCCTGAATTCTGACGTTTTTAGCGCTAGTGTTACAAAAAACGTAATCGTCCGGTAGTATTGTCGAACCCATGGCCGTCCGCATCGGAGAAGTGCTCCTCAAGGAGCGACGTATAACGCCCGAGCAGCTTCAGCAGGCCTTGAACTACCAGAAGGTCCAGGGAAGCCGCCTGGGGACTGCCTTGGTCAAGCTGGGTATGGTGCGTGACGACGACATCACGGCACTGCTCAGCAAGCAATACGGCGTGCCCTCGATCAATCTCAGCCAGTTCGACCTCGATTTGGCGGTCATCAAGCTGGTTCCGGTCGAGACCGCACAGAAGTACCAGGTCATTCCGGTGAGCCGCATCGGGGCGACGTTGACCATCGCCATGACGGACCCGACCAACGTGTTCGCCATGGACGACATCAAGTTCATGACCGGCTACAACGTGGAGCCGGTGGTGGCCTCGGAGTCTGGCGTTCAGGAGGCCATCCAGAAGTACTACCCGGCGGTGGCGAAGACGGGAACGGGCAGCGACCGTGCCAGCTCCAGCGGCGGGGAAAGCACGCTGGAAATGGCCTCGCGTGTCCTTGACGAGATGCCCACGCTGCCCGAGGGCGACGTGGAGGTGCTCGAGGACATCGAGGAAATCAGCGTTGACGCCCTGATGAAGCAGGGCGACGAGGCGCCGGTCATCCGCCTGGTCAACGTGCTGTTGATGTCAGCCATTTCGAAGGGTGCCAGCGATATCCACGTCGAGCCCTACGAAAAAGAGTACCGCGTCCGGTACCGGATCGATGGGGTGCTCTACAACATCATGAACCCGTCGTTGAAGTTCCGCGACGCGATTGCCTCGCGCCTGAAAATCATGGCGAAGCTCGACATCGCCGAAAAGCGTTTGCCGCAGGATGGTCGCATCAAGATCCGCTACAACGATCATGGGAAGTCCAAGGAAATCGACTTTCGCGTGTCAGTGTTGCCGACGTTGTTTGGCGAGAAGATCGTCATGCGCCTGCTGGACCGCGATAAGCTGATGCTCGACATGACGAAGCTGGGGTTCGAGGTCGCGTCGCTGGCCCGCTACGAGGAGGCCATTCGGAAACCCTGGGGCATGGTGCTGGTGACCGGCCCGACCGGCAGCGGCAAAACCAACACGCTGTACTCGTCAATCTCGCGGATCAACACGCCCGAAACCAACATCATGACGGCCGAAGACCCGGTCGAGTTCAATCTGGCCGGCGTCAATCAGGTGCAGATTCGCGACGGCATCGGGCTGACCTTCGCCGCCGCGCTCCGCGCGTTCCTGCGACAGGATCCGAACATCATCCTGGTCGGCGAAATCCGCGACTTCGAGACGGCGGAAATCGCCGTGAAAGCCGCATTGACCGGCCACCTGGTGCTCTCGACGCTGCACACCAACGACGCGCCCAGCACCATCAGCCGGCTGATGAACATGGGCATCGAGCCCTTCCTGGTGTCGAGCTCAGTCAACTTGATTTGCGCCCAGCGGCTGGTGCGGCGCGTGTGCGCGGCATGCAAGCAGCCAAACCCCGTGCCCCCGCACGCGTTGATCAAGATCGGCTTCAGCGCCAAGGATGCCGAAAGTGTGGTGCCCCAGCACGGCACCGGCTGCGAGAAGTGCAACAACACAGGCTACAAGGGCCGTGTCGGGCTCTACGAAGTGATGGAGATCAGCGACACGCTGAAGGAGCTGATCCTGGTTGGAGCTTCCAGCATGGAGCTGCGCCGCAAGGCGATCGAGGAAGGCATGCTGACGCTCCGACAAAGCGGCCTCCACAAAATCAAGGCTGGGATGGCCAGCGTCGAAGAAGTGCTGCGCGAGACCGTGAACTAGCCGCAGGGCGGCTGCGACACGACACACAACAAGGACACGACGACATGGCCACGCTACCAGAACTGCTGCGAACCACGCTCGACATGGAGGCGTCGGATCTGCACCTCACCGCCAATTCGCCTCCGCAAGTTCGCGTGCACGGCAGCCTGCAGCGCCTCAACGCGCCGGATCTGACCCCGGCCGACACGAAACAGCTGGCGTACAGCGTGCTGACCGACGCCCAGAAGAAACGCTTCGAAGAGACCCGCGAGCTGGACTTCTCATTCGGCGTTCGGAACATGGCCCGGTTTCGCTGCAACGTCTTCAGCCAGCGCGGGGCCGTGGCCGCCGTCTACCGCGTCATCCTGGACCGCATCCGCACGATCAAGGAACTGGGCCTCCCCGACGTCGTCGGCACGCTGGCGGAACGGGCGCGGGGACTTGTCCTGGTCACCGGGCCCACCGGGAGCGGCAAGAGCACCACGGTGGCGGCCCTGATCGACAAGATCAACACCGAGCGCCACCAGCACATCCTGACCATTGAAGACCCGATCGAGTTCATTCACCCGCACAAGAGCTGTTTGGTCAATCAGCGCGAACTGCTGACTGACACGCTGGCGTTTGGCGCCGCCCTGCGGTCGGCCTTGCGCGAGGATCCAGACGTGGTCTACATCGGGGAGATGCGGGACCTCGAGACGGTCGAATCGGCGCTGCGCATCGCCGAAACCGGGCACCTGACCTTCGCCACGCTGCACACGAACTCCGCCGCGCAGACCATCAATCGGATCGTCGATGTGTTTCCCGCGCACCAGCAGACCCAGATCCGCACGCAGTTGTCGATGGTGCTCGAAGGTGTCGTGTGCCAGACGCTGCTGCCGCGCGCCGGGGGGCACGGACGCGTCGTCGCCTCGGAGGTCCTGATTCCGACGCCGGCAATCAGGAACCTGATCCGGGAGGACAAGATTCACCAGATCTATTCCACGCTGCAGACCGGCCAGGAGAGAATCGGTTCGCAGACGTTCAATCAGTCGCTGGCCAGCCTGTATTTCGCGGGCGCCATCACGCTGGACACCGCGCGCCAGACCTCGTCGTTGAAGGACGAACTGATGGACATGATCAACCGAGGGGTCGGCGTCGTGCCAGCCGCCGGGGGCGCCCGCACGGCGGCGGGAAGCCGGCCAGCCGGGGATCACCCCCACCGTCGATAAGGGCATCCAGGACGCCCGGCGGGCACGCGCGCCGGCGCAGGGGTTTACGAAGGACGTTGCACCATGGCTACATTCGCCTACTCGGGACGGACACGCAGCGGTGAGACCGTCAGCGGAGAACGCGCCTCCGATACGATGGAGAACGCGGTGGCCGCGCTGCGCCGCGAGCAGATCCTCGTCACGAAAATCACGCCGTCCAAAGTGAAGGCGGCGCCGGTCGTCAAGACGGGCGCACGCGGGAAGAAGATCCCCGCGCGCAACCAGGCCATCTTCACCCGGCAGTTCTCGGTGATGATCGACGCCGGACTGCCGCTGGTGCAATGCCTGGAGATTCTGGGCAACCAGGAGGAGAACAAGCACTTCGCCCGCATGATTCTGTCGACGCGGGGGGATGTCGAGTCGGGCGCGTCGCTGGCGGAAGCCATGCGGAAGCACCCCACCGCCTTCGACAGCCTGTATACGAACATGGTGGCCGCCGGTGAAGCGGGAGGTATCCTCGACACCATTCTGAAACGTCTGGCGATCTACATCGAGAAGAACGTCAAACTGATCAGCCAGGTGAAGGCGGCGATGATGTACCCGATCGCGGTGATCTCGATCGCCATCATCGTGGTGGCCGCCATCCTGTGGAAGGTCATCCCCACGTTCGCGTCGTTGTTCGCCGGTCTGGGCGCCGAACTGCCGTTGCCGACCCGAATCGTCATCTGGATGAGCGATGCGCTGGTGAAGTTCATGCCGTTCATCGTGGTCGCCATCGTGGCGATCGCCTACGGGTTCAGGCAGTACTACGCCAGCGTCGCCGGCCGGATGGCGGTGGACCGCGTCGCGTTGAAAGCTCCGGTGATCGGGATCATCCTTCGCAAGATTGCCGTGGCGCGTTTCTGTCGCACGCTGTCGACGCTGATCAGCTCGGGTGTGCCCATCATGGACGGCCTGGATATCACGGCGAAGACCGCTGGCAATGCCGTGATCGAGGAGGCCATCATGTCGACGCGCAAGAGCATCGAGCGCGGCGAGACGATTGCCGCCCCACTCAAGGCCACCGGGGTGTTCCCGTCGATGGTCAGCCAGATGATTGGCGTCGGAGAGGCCACCGGGGCGTTGGACACGATGCTGGCCAAGATCGCCGATTTCTACGAGGAAGAGGTCGACACCGCGGTGGCCGGCATGTTGACGCTGATGGAACCGCTGATGATCGCGTTTCTGGGCGGAGCGGTCGGCGGCATCGTCATCGCCATGTACATGCCAATCTTCGACCTCATCAGCAAGCTGACGTAGGGAGCGCCACACCATGGCCGACAGCGCGATCCGGCGCAAACTCGTCGCCCTGTTGGCCCTGCGCCTGGTCAGCAGCACGCTGCTGCTCGGAACCGCCGTCTTCATCCAATTGCGGGCCACGCCGAGCCTGCCTCCCAGTCCGCTCTACGCGCTGATCGGGTGGACCTTCGCGCTTTCTGCCGCCTACGCGATCACGCTTCGGCTGGCCGAGCGGCATCGCTGGCTGATCGATCTGCAACTGGCGCTCGATGCGCTCACCGTGTCGGCGTTTGTGTGGATGACGGGCGGCATCGCAAGCTATTTCTCCTCCCTCTACGTGCTGCCCATCATTGCGGCCAGCACACTGCAGCACCGGCGCGGTGCGATGCTGGTGGCCACCTTCAGCCTGGTGCTGTACGTGGGCCTGGTGATGCTGCAGTACTCCGACCTCGCGTGGCAGCCATGGACCATCTGGGCTCCCGGCCAACCGGTGGTCCTGCCGTCCAACGAGGTCGCGCGCTATACCGTGGCGATCAACGCCCTCGGGTTCCTGGGCGTCGCGCTGCTCAGCGGCTCGCTGGCCGAACGCGTCCGCCGCGCGGATCTGCAGCTGGCCGACGCGTCAACCGCCATCGCCGACCTGCAAGCGTTCAACCAGCACGTGATCGACAGTCTGACCATGGGATTGGTCACCACCGACTTGTCGGGTCGCGTGTTGACCTTCAACCGGGCCGCCGAAGCGATTACCGGGCACCCGGCCCAGGCGGTGATTGGCACCGGCATTCTGGACGTGCTGCAGCTGCCCGCCGATTTTGCGGCCGGCCTCGACACCGGGTTCCAGGCGCCGGGCAGCCGGCGCGCTGACTTCCGGTACCGCAGAGCAGGCGGCCCACCCGAGATCGATCTCGGCCTGAGCGCGACGCACCTGGTGACGTCCAGCGGCCGGTCCGGCTTGCTGTTCACTTTCCAGGATGTCACCATGCTCAAGAAGCTCGAGCGCGACGCGCTCGTCCAGCAGCGCCTGGCGGCGGTGGGCGAAATGGCCGCCGGCCTCGCCCACGAGATCCGGAACCCGTTGGCCTCGATGTCGGGTTCGATCCAGATCCTGCGCGACGACCTGCAACTGAGCGACGAGCAAGCCCAGCTGATGGACATCGTGCTGCGCGAGTCCGAACGTCTCAACCAGACCATCCGCAGCTTTCTGGCCTACGCGCGGCCGCAGCGGTTCAGCATCACGCGAATCGATCTCTGGCCGATCCTGCAGGACGCCGCGTTGCTGTTGCGCAACAGCGCCGAGGTGCGCGACCACCATCGCGTGGACGTCGATCCCCAAGGTGCGCCTGTCTGGTGCGACGCCGACGAGGGGCAGGTCCGCCAGATCGTGTGGAATCTCGCCACCAACGGCCTGCGGGCCATGCCCCGTGGCGGCCGGCTACGCCTGGCCGCGCGGCAGGCCGGCACCCCCCCCGACCTGGCCGCACTGATGGTGCAGGACGAGGGCGTGGGGATTCCCGAAGACGAACTGGACGCCATCTTTCAGCCGTTCCACGGCAGCTTCTCGAAAGGCAGCGGCTTGGGCATGGCCATCGTGCACCGCATCGTCAGCGACTATGGCGGCGAAATCAAGGTGACGTCGCAGCCCGGCGCGGGCACGACGGTCGAGGTCCTGCTGCCGGCCCGAGCCGCCGGCAGCGCGTGAGATCAGCATGGCCACCTCTCAGACCACCGTTCAGGATCAGCCACGCGGACGCATCCTCGTTGTCGACGATGAGCGATCGATGCGCGAACTGCTGAACATCGTCCTGCGACGGGAAGGCTACCACGTGCTGTTGGCCGAAGACGGTCCCACCGCCATCGCCACGCTGGAGCGCGAGGTCGTCGATGTGCTGATCTCGGACATCAAGATGCCCGGCATGAGTGGCGTGGACGTGCTGCGCGAGGCCAAACGCCTCGATCCCGATCTGGTCGGCATCATGATCACCGCCTTCGCGTCGACCGCGTCGGCGGTCGAGGCGCTTCGGCTCGGCGCGTACGACTACCTGACCAAACCCTTCGATGTGGAGGAGCTGAAAGCGAAGGTTCGCAACGCCGTTGAACGTCGGCTCCTGCGCCAGGAAAACGTGTTGCTCAAGCGTGCCCTGCGCAGCGGTTCGGCCTTCTCGAACATCGTGGGGCGAAGCCACGTGATGCAGGCGGTCTTCGACCTGGTCGAAACCGTCGCGCCGACTAATAGCACGATTCTGATCACCGGGGAATCGGGCACCGGCAAGGAACTGGTGGCCCAGGCGATTCACGCCAACTCGCTGCGCCGCGACCGCGCATTTGTGGCGCTCAACTGCGGGGCGCTGCCCGAGACCCTGTTGGAATCGGAGTTGTTCGGTCACATGCGCGGCGCCTTCACCGGCGCGGCCGTCACCAAGCCGGGCCTGCTCGAAACGGCCGAGCGCGGCACGGTGTTTCTCGACGAGATCTCCGAAATGAGCCCGATGATGCAGGTGAAGCTGCTTCGCGTGCTCCAGGAGCGCAAATTCCGGCGTCTGGGCGGGAACGAAGAGATCGACGCCGACATCCGCATCATCACCGCCACCAACCGCGATCTGCTCCGCTACGTCGGGGAGGGGAAATTCCGCGAAGACCTGTTCTACCGCATCAACGTCATCCCGATTGTCCTGCCGCCGCTGCGCGAACGTCGCGACGACATCCCGCTGCTGGTCGAGCACTTTCTGGTGAAACACCGCGAACAGATGGGGAAGCAGGTGTCGAGCGTCGATGCCGAGGCGATGCGGTGCCTGGAGGCGTACGACTGGCCCGGCAACGTACGGCAACTCGAAAACACGATTGAACGGGCCGTCGCCCTCGAACGCAGCCCCGTCATCCAGGTGGTCAGCCTGCCCGCGGAAATGCGGCAGCCGCTCGACGTGTCGGGAGCAACTGGAAACGCGGATGGTCCCGCGCAGTTGCCCCAGTCCGGGTTGGACCTTCCGCGCCACCTCGAGAGTCAGGAACGCGAGTACGTGGCGCAGGCGCTGAAGCAATCGGGCGGGCGCCACGACAAGGCCGCGAAATTGCTGAACATCTCTCCCCGCCAGCTCCGCTACCTGCTGGACAAGTACGATCTGCGCTAGCCGCGTGTTCCCGTTTCTCGGACAAACCCCTTATCGATCACGATAATAGGCACCGACAGGTGCCAGTTCGTTACGGCCGTGTTGCGCCGTCGCGCGAGTCGGATTGCGGCGTTGGCCACCAAGCTCATCTCCCAGAGTTGGTTACGCGAGCAGCAGCGACGCCCCCGATGCATGGCTCGGAGGTTGCACAATCCCTGAGGCCGCACCTGTGGGCGGGCGTTTCTCGAAGCCGTTCGACATCTGCCCATGCGGCGCGGGTGTGCAGGAGAGGTCACCGAACAGGAAGTGAGAGGAAGGGGGAGAACTGACCAATGCAAAGCAACAGAGGGTTCACGTTGATCGAGTTGTTGATCGTGGTGGCGATTATCGGCATCATTGCGGCCATCGCGGTGCCAGGCCTCCTGCGCGCCCGCCAGTCGGGCAACGAAGCGTCGGCCATCGGGTCGCTGCGCGCCATCAATAGCGCCCAGTCGACCTACGCCGCCAGCTGCGGCAACGGCTTCTACTCGCCCGACCTGACCAACCTCGGGGTGGCGCCGACCGGCGGCACGGCGTTTATCAGCCCGGATTTGTCGAGCGCGGCCAGCGTGTCGAAGAGCGGCTACACGGTCACGATGGGCAGCTCGTCGGGCGTCGCGGCTGCGGCTCCGGCGTCCTGCAACGGCCTGGCCGCCGGCGCAGTAGTACAGGGCTACAACGCCACGGCCAGCCCGGCGGCTGGCGGGGGCACCCGTTCGTTCGGCACCAACACCACGGCCACCATTTTCGCGGCCACGCAACAGGCCGCCCTGGCGATGACCGACACCACGGCGCCCGCCGGCGCCAACACGCTGCAGTAACGGGTTTCCAGCCACTCGGGCTGGACCGTCTTACGAGGGATGTCCGCACCTGGCGGGCATCCCTCGTGTTGTTTTCGGGGTGATAAACCGATAACCTTTGGTGTGGGACCCGCAATTATTGTCGGGGTGGCCACGAATTGTCAGCCATTATTCGGCTGTGAAAACACTGTAACTAATTGATTATGAAGTGATTCGTTGATCGCTTGTAGCGAACATCATGTGGCGGCCGATTTGCAGCTGATCCTGTCGCGGTTCTAGACGCAGTGGACGCCGGAATGACGGAGATGGGCACACGACGCACCGACGGATTCACGCTAATCGAACTGTTGATCGTGGTGGCCCTGATCGGCGTGCTAGCCGGCATTGCCGTCCCCGCATTGATGCGCGCGCGCCAGTCCGGCAACGAGTCGTCTGCCATCAGCTCGCTGCGCACGATCAGCAGCGCGCAGTACATGTACGGCACGTCGTGCGGAAACGGCTTCTTCGCCGCCTCGCTCACCGTGTTGGGCACCGCCCCTCCAGGCGGAACGCCATTCATTGGTCCTGATCTGGGCGCCGCCGCCACGGTGGCCAAGGGTTCCTATTCAGTCACCATCGGCAGTTCCACCGGCGCCGATCCCGTCTCGCCGTCGTCGTGCAACGGCCAGGCGGCCGGCACTGGCACGGTCGGATACTGGGCGACAGCCACCCCGACACCTGGCGCTGGCACCGATGCCTATGGCACCAACACCAACGCCACGATCTACCGGGCCCCACAGCAGACGCCGCTGGCCATGACGGACAACACGGCCCCGGCCGGAGCGGTGCCCATTCCCCGCTGAGCCGACGGCTGACAGGTCCGCTCGAATCCTGTCTTGACGCCGCGGGCCGAAGCCGATACAACTGCAAGAGCCGAATAGCCATTGCCCATATGAGTACCACCGTGCGCCGCCTGCTCGTTGTGCTGGCCTTGATCGGGCTGGCGTCCTCGCTGACATCCCTCTACATCCACATCCAGATGGTGCGGAACCCGGCCTATCTCAGTTTCTGCGATGTCAGTGCGACCATCAGCTGCACCCAGGTCTATCAGAGCCGCTATGCCGCCGTGGCCGGCGTGCCGGTGGCCCTGTGGGGATCGCTGTGGTACATCGCCGTGGTGATTCTTCTAGCAGGATCGGCTTGGGGCTGGTCCAGCCTGCGGGAAAATGCAGGCGGTTATGTCTTTGTCTCGGCGACCGTCGGGCTGGGCGCCGTCATCTACTTCGCGTACACTTCGTTGTTTCTGCTGAAGGTCGTCTGCCTGATGTGCCTGGTCACCTACCTGGCCGTGGCGGGCATCTTCCTCATTTCCGGAGCAAGGACGCTGTTTCCCATGACCACCCTTCCTCGCCGTCTCTGGCACGATCTCCGAGCTGCCGCCGCCAGCCCGATGGCACTGACGACCGTGCTCGTGTTGCTGATCTCCGCAACGGCCGCCATCGCCTTCGTGCCTCGGCACGGGGAGATGCGCCGGACCACGGCCGACCAGACGCCGGCCGACAAGAAGAGCGAGTTCATCCGCTTCTGGGAGGGACTCCCGCGCATTCAGGTGCCGGTGCCCTCCGAGGGCGCCGCGCTGCTCATCGTGAAGTTCTCCGACTTCCAGTGTCCTGGCTGTGCACAGAGCTACCTCGACTCCAAGGAGTTGCTGGCCAGGTACCGCGCGCAGTATCCAGGCGCCATCAAGATGGTGACCAAGGACTATCCGCTCGAGCAGGAGTGCAACGCCAACATGCAGCGCGACCTGCACATGGCGGCGTGCGAATCGGCGGTGGCCGCGCGGCTGGCGCGCCTGAAGGGCCGCGGCGAGGCGATGGAAGACTGGCTCTACACCAATCATGCCTCGCTCACCCCGGCCGGCGTACGCCAGGCCGCCCGCGACGTGGGTGGGGTGACCGACTTCGACGCGCAGTACGCCACCACGCTGAACCAAGTGAAAAGCGACATTGCACTGGCGACCATTCTCGGCATCAAGGTGACCCCGACGTTTTTCTTGAACGGCGTCCGGGTGGATGGCGGGATGCCGCTGCCGTACTTCGAGTTGGCGCTGCAATACGAGCTGAAGAAGGCTGGCATCATCAAGCCCTGATCGATGGCTGCAATCGAGACCGAGAACCTCACCAAGGACTATCGGATCGGATTCTGGCGTCCGCAGCCGTACCGCGCCCTCGACGGCGTGACACTTCATGTCGAGGCGAACGAGGTATTCGGCTTCCTGGGTCCGAATGGCGCCGGCAAAACCACCACGTTGAAGCTGCTGATGCAGCTGGTGTTCCCCACAGCCGGGCGCATCAGTATTCTTGGACGACCACCGGGCGATCTCGACCTCCGACGCCGGATCGGATACTTGCCTGAGTCCCCCTATTTCTACGATTCCTTGAGTGCCGAAGAGCTGCTCATGTACTTTGCGGGCCTGTTCGGCCTGCGCGGTCCTGGCCGCCAGGCCAAGGTGAGCGCGCTGCTCGACCAGGTGGGTATCGGTGGCGAACGGCGCCTGCCGCTGCGCAAGTACTCGAAGGGCATGCTGCAGCGCGTCGGGCTGGCCCAGGCCCTGGTGAACGACCCGGAGATCGTGTTCCTCGACGAGCCGATGTCCGGTCTCGATCCGCTTGGCCGGCGCGCCGTGCGTGCGCTCATCCTGGAGCTGCGGGATCGCGGATGCACCGTGTTCTTCAGCTCGCACATCCTGTCGGACGCCGAGGCGCTGTGCAGCCGCGTGGGGATTCTCGTGGGCGGCCAGTTGATGGCCGCCGGCCGCCTGTCCGACATCCTGGCGTTTCAGGTGACAGGCTGGGAACTGGTGATGAGCGGCGTGACCCCGTCGATGTTCGCCGTGCACGGCGAGCAGGTGCGGCACGTCACCGCCATTGCCGATGGGCGCTTCACCATCGAGCTTGCCGCCCACGCCGAACCGGATCGGATCATGGCGGCGGCCCGCGCCCAGGGCGGCCAGCTCGTGTCGTTGAATCCGTTGCGGACGACGCTCGAGGATTATTTCGTGGAGCAGGTCAGGGCCCGTCAGGCTGGAGTGCCGGCCCGACGAGCGATGCCGGAGGGCTGATGGCGCGCGTCATCGGATTGATCGCGTACCACGTCTTCAAGGAGTCGGTCCGGGACCGGGTGCTCTACAACCTGGTCCTGTTTGCCATTCTGTTGATCTCGGCGTCGTACCTGGTCGGACAACTCACCGCCGGGCAGGACATCAAGATCATCAAGGATCTCGGCCTGGCCGCCAGCTCCGTGTTCGGCTTGTTCATCGCCGTGTTCATCGGCGTGGGCCTCGTGTGGAAAGAGGTGGAGCGGCGCAGCGTCTATAATCTGCTCGTGAAGCCGCTGCGGCGCCAGCATTTCATTGCCGGCAAGTTCCTCGGGCTGGCACTCACCCTGGCGGTCAACATCGCGGTCATGGCCACGGCGCTGTACGCCGTGCTCGCTTTCATGGCATGGTCGCAGCCCGAGCTGGCCAAGGCCAGCGTTGAAGCACCCGTCGTCGACCCGAACCTGATGAAGGCGTTTGCGTTGATCTACGTGCAGCTGCTGCTGGTGACCGCCATCGCGCTGTTCTTCTCCACCTTCTCGAGCCCGATGCTGTCGGCAGCCATGACCGTCGGCCTCTACGTGGTCGGACATTTCAACGCCGATCTGGCGCATTTCGAGACCGTCGTGAAGTCGGGCGCGGTGGCCGGCCTCGCCCGGGCTCTCTACTATCTGCTGCCGAACCTGGCACCCTTCGACATCAAGGCGGCCGTCGTGCACGGGCAGCCGATTGCGGCCGGATACGTGTTGCTGACGAGCGGCTACGGTCTGCTGTATGCCGCAGCCGTGGTTGGGCTGGCGATGATCGTCTTCGCACGGCGTGATTTCAAATGAATGTGGCCGCTGCTCGCCGTGCCGGCAGGCCTGGGTGGGTCGGGATTGCGGCGACCCTCTCTCTGAGCGCCGTGCTGTTGATAGCCGCCCTCGGGCTGCAGACGGTCCGCCAGCGGCGCTACACCGTGAGTACGGCCGGTACAGAGGTGTTGTACCTCCGGTCGGGCGCAGCCGCGAGCCGGCTGGCCCTGGCCTATGCCGCGCTGACTGCCGACGTGTATTGGATTCGCGCGATCCAGCACTACGGCGACACGCGGCGATCGGCAAGCCCCGACAAGCCGTACGCGCTGCTGGCCCCGTTGCTGGATCTCACCACGACGCTCGATTCTCGTTTCACCGTGGCCTATCGATTTGGCGCCATCTTCCTGGCCGAACCCTATCCCGATGGTCCCGGCCGGCCGGATCTGGCCATCGCGCTGCTGAAAAAGGGCCTGGCAGCCGAACCCGAGAAGTGGGTCTACGCGCAGGACGCTGGCTTCGTCTACTACTGGTGGCTTCACGACTACAAGAACGCCGCCGCGTGGTTCGATCGGGCCAGCTCGATCGCGGGCGCGCCCTGGTGGCTGCGGTCCATGGCGGCCACCACCTTGACCCAGGGGGGTGACCGCCGTTCGTCGCGGCAGCTGTGGCGGCAGCTGTACGAGACGGCCGAGGACACGTGGGTGAAGAACAACGCGCGCCTGAAGCTGGCTCAGCTGGACGCACTCGACGACATTGACAGCCTGGCCGGCCTGGTGCGGCGTTTTACGCTGGCCACCGGCCGCCCGCCGTCCGCGTGGAGTGACCTCGTGGCGCTCCGGTGGCTGCCCGGCATTCCAACCGACCCAGCCGGGGAACCGTACCAACTCGATCTGTCGGCGCCGGGTGGCGTCACCGTGTCGCGCAGGTCGCCGCTGTTTCCATTGCCATCGCAATTCGGTTCAACGACAGGTCCGCCATCATGACGACTTCCTGGCTGCTCGGTGTGGCCGGCCTGCTTGGGCTGGCTGTCGGGAGCTTTCTGAACGTGTGCATCTACCGGCTGCCGCTGGAGAAGTCGCTGCTGTGGCCCGCGTCGCACTGCCCCTCGTGCACTCGCCAGTTGCACTGGTTCGAAAACGTTCCCGTCCTGGCTTGGATGGTCCTTGGTGGCCGATGCCGCACGTGCCGGACGCGCATTTCGGCCATCTACCCACTGGTCGAAGCGTTTACCGGCGCCATGTTCGTGTGGGCGACCTGGGAGTACGGCCTGGGCTGGTTGCTGTGCTCGCGCCTGCTGCTCGGTTGCTCGCTGGTGGTGCTGTTCTTCATCGACCTGCAGCACCGGATTCTGCCGAACGTGATTACGATCCCGGGCGCGATCATCGGATTTCTCCTGAGCTTTGTCACGCCGCCTGGATGGATCTCGTCACTGGTCGGGCTCGTCATCGGCGGTCTCATCCCACTGGTCGTGGCCGAGGCCTACTATCGCCTCCGCAAGATCGAAGGACTCGGCATGGGCGACGTGAAGATGCTCGCCTTGATCGGAGCCTTTCTCGGCTGGCACCTCGTGCTGTTGACGCTGGTGATCGGCTCGCTCCTCGGATCGATTGTCGGCGTGGCCATCATCATCATTCGCCGCGGCGATATGAAATCGGCACTGCCGTTTGGGACCTTTCTGGCGATGGCCGCCATGGTGTCAGCTGTGGCGGGCGACGCCATCCTGACGTGGTACTTCAGCTTCTACCGGTAGAGGTGGCGACATCATGCCTTCCTCTCAGGCGGCCTACACCCTGCTCGGACTCACGGCCGTCGTGGCCGCGTTGGTCGCGGTGGTGGTGTTCGCCTTCCTCCGCTTTGCCGCCTCGGCTCGCGACCTGAAACGCGGATCGGCCACACCCCGCAGCGAGCCGGCGCTCATGTCCGACGTCATGGCGGCGGCCATCGCGCGTCTTCGGGATCTGCCCGATCCCGATGCCGCCGGAACCACACAATCGCCGGCACAGATTCGCCAGCGGGCCGTCGAAGCGGAACTCGGCCTCGAGGTCGTGGCCGACCAGATGCGCTACGTCCTGGCCGGCGCCGGGAGTCACGATGCGCTGCTGTCGAATCTGCTCGCCCAGGTCGACATCCTGACGGCATCCCGACGCCGGGCGTTGCGCCGCGTGGACCTCGACTCGCTGCTGACTCGCGTCGTCGCCGGCGCTCGTCAGGCCGTCGTTGCAGCCGGCGGCGACGTGTTGCTGCAAGGACACGTCCCGGCGGTCGTGGGGGACGGGGAGCGACTCCATTTGGTATTCGACCGGCTCGTGGATCTCGCCAGAGGCGCCTGCGCCGAGTCCGGCATCGCGCCCGTCGTCACCGTCCATGCCAGGCAGGGGGACCAACCCGGCTTTTGTTGCGTCTGCGTGGATGACAATCGCCCGGCCGCAGACGTCCTCCTGTCGCAACTGGCCGCTGGCGCACCGTCGATCGGACCGGTCGCCGCCGAACCGTTCACCACGCACGCACTGATCCGTCATGTCGTCCGCACGCACGCTGGCCGGCTGGAACTGGGGACCAGCGCCATGGGCGGTGCGTCAGTCATGGTGGTGCTCCCGATCGACGCCACGAACTGACCGCGGTCAGGCTCGATTTCGGTGGCCAGCCTGAGAAGAGCGGGTGGCGTTTCACGTCCAATTCGCGCCGTCATTGCGGAATCTGCGAGACTCGGGTGTCAACCGCGGCGCAATTCCTGCCACCACCATCACGCCGTCTGGCCCGATGTGTCGCCGGGCATGAGCACACGCCACGAGAACACGCGTCATTCCGGCGCCGGCACGGCAGCTAGCCGCGGCGCTGACGAATGGCCCTCATCTTGCTGGTCTGGTGGCCATGACCAGGTGTCAAGCACAGGACGGGACGACTCTGATCGAGGCCATGATCGCCATCGGGCTCCTGGCGACCGCGGCGGTCTCGCTGGCCGCGCTGACGTCGATCGCTATCCGCTCCAGCACTTCGGCGCGCGACCGATCGGTGTCTACCGTGCTGGCGCTGCAGAAGATGGAGCAGCTCACACGGCGCCCTGCCGCGCTCGCCGCATCGCCGTTTGACGCCGTCTGGCGAGATGTTGCGGGATTTTTCGAGTACGTGGATGCTGCCGGTCGGGCCACCACCCTTCCACCTGCCGGTGGCCGCCGTGTGTACGTGCGGCGCTGGGCTGTGGTGCCCTTTCCGCTTGATGCCAATCTGCTGGCCCTCTCCGTCTCGGTAGGATGCTGTCGGCACGATGGCGGTTCTGGCGATAGCTGCCACGATCCCGCGACGATGGCCACATTGGCCACGATCCGATCGAGGACGGCATGGTAATGTCGCCTCAGGCCGGCTTCACACTGGTCGAACTGCTGATGGCGACGGCCATCACGCTGGTGGCCCTCAGCCTTGCGGTGGCGCTGGTCGGTCCCACAACCATCGCCTTTCAATCCCTGCCGGAGGCCTCCGACACGCAGCAACGGCTTCGCATCGCCGTCACGACGATGGTGACCGATGCGCTGACGGCCGGCAGCGGTCCGAGCCTGGGCTGGGGAGCGGGCGCGGCGTTGACCTGGCCGGCCGTGCTGCCGTGCGCATGGAATGGCGGCGCCCTCGTCACCGTGGCGGGAGGATGCGCGCGACCGGACGCACTGAGTCTGATTGCGGTCGCGGCGGCGGCACCGCAGGGCATTGTGGCCGAAGCGATGACGGACCCTGCCGTCCCGATTCGCCTGGCGCCGCTCTCGGCCTGCGCGCTCGACCGGCCCGCGTGCCACCTGCATCCGGGTGCCCGCGCGCTGGTCGCCGATGGCACTGGTGCGTGGGACCTGTTCACCGTGACATCGGTATCAGCCGATGGGACGCTCATCGGGCATGGGCAGGATGTCTTCTCGCGCGCGTACCCGTCGGGGGCGCTGGTGGCGGAGGCCACCACGCGCGCGTACTACCTGGGCACCGACGCAGCCACCGGCATACCGCAGTTGCGCCGCATGAACGGACGCTCGGCCGACTTTCCGTTGCTGGACCATGTGACGGCGCTCACCTGCGAGTACTTTGGCGAGCCATCGCCGCCGAGCATCGTGAATCCAGACGACCCGGACCGTCGCGCCAGTACGTACGGTCCGGTACCGCCTCCGCCCGATGTTGACGATCCGCACGACGTGTGGCCGGCCGGAGAGAACTGTGCATTCGGTTTCGATGGCGTCCATCAGCTTGGACGTTTGTCGCCGCTGCCCTCCGACGCCAGCGGGCTCGCGCTGCTCTCCCCGGGGACGCTTGGAGACGGGCCCTGGTGTCCTGATACGGTCTCGGCGAACCGATTCGACGCCGATCTGCTGCGCGTGCGCCAGTTGCGGATCACGATTCGCGTACAGGCGGCGAGCCTTGGCGTGCGCGGGAGTCTCGCGGCCTGGTTTGCTCGTCCGGGGTCGGCGGTCGAGGTGGCTCGAATGGTGCCGGACCTGGAGGTGCGCGTCGATGTTGCGCTGCGAAACGCCGTCCGCTAGCGAATACCGCCGCTCCACACACTCCGAGTCTGGCGCGGCGATCATCGTCGCGCTCGTGGTCATCATGTTGCTGTCGGTGATGGGTCTGGCTCTGGTGCTCACGACCAGCCTGGAACCGGCCATCGCCTCCAGTTACGCCATATCGACGGGCGCGCTCTACGCCGCCGAAGCCGGGTTGGCGATCGCGGCTCACGAACTGGCCGCATGTCCGGACTGGAATCTGCTGCTGGCAGGCCAGGTGCGGTCGTCGTGTCTCGAAGTCCCCTCGAGCGGGAGGCTCGAACGTCCGGACGGGACAGTCGCCGATCTGGCTGCCCTCACCAACCTGGCCAACTGCGGCCACCCAGAACCCTGCACCGATGTCGAACTCGACGCATTCACGGCAGACCGGCCCTGGGGTCCGAACAATCCGCGCTGGCAGCTGTTGGGCCTCGGTCGCTTGGACCGTCTACTGCCGGGCGGATCTGCTCTTCCGCCTTTCGCGGTCGTGGTGTGGGTGGCAGACGATCCGGCCGACACCGACGGGAATCCGATCCGCGACACGGTGTGGACCCCCGGCGGTCCTTCCCCTGCTGGCGCCGGTCTGGTGCAGGTGCGGGCTGAGGCGTTTGGCAGCCGGTCGTCGCACCGGGTAGTGGTGGCTACGCTCGCCCGGCCACGCGATCGGACCGGTTCCGGCGTCCGCCTGGTTGCCTGGCGGGAGGAACGTTAACCCTCCGGCCCGAATCGGCCGATAATAGACCGATCCCGGACTGGTGTCTGAGCTTGAGCACCGGACGGCACGATGAACATGAGATCCACCATCACAACGTTAGCGGCCGCCGTGGCGGTGATGCTGGCGGGGGTCTGGCCGGTCTCCCCCCAGTCGCTTGGCGATCTGGCGCGCAAGGAAGAGGCGCGCCGTCAGGCCGTGAAAACGCCTGCCAAGGTCTACACGAACGAATCGCTGAGGGCGATTGCCGGGGATACGATTCCGACGCCTCCCAGGCCGGCCACCGCCACGCCGCCTGAAGGCGTGACCATGCCGGCGCCAGAGGCGACCAAGTCAGCGCCGGCGCTGCCAGCCGCTTCGGTTCAGTCCGAACCGCCCAAAGACGAAGCGTACTGGCGCAAGCGCATCACCGATGCACGAGTGCAGCACGACCGCAACGCCGTCTTCCTGGCCGCGTTGCAGAGCCGGATCAACGGGCTGTGGGCCGATTTCACGGCACGCGACGACCCGGCCCAGCGGGCGGCGATTGCCAGCGAACGCCAGCGCACACTCGACGAGTTGGCGCGCCTCACCACCGAGCAGCAGGACCTTGAGAAGCAGATTGCGGCTATCGAGGACGAAGCCCGACGGGCCGGTGTGCCGCCAGGCTGGCTGCGCTAGCGTCACTCGGCCAGGCCAGATCGGCGCAGGGCCTGCATCAGCTCGTCCTCCGACACATCGCTGACCGTTGTCGCCGATCCGATGGCGGTCGGCAATACGAGGTGCAGGCGGCCCTCGTGTACTTTCTTGTCACGGCGCATCAGCGCCAGCACCGCGTCGGCGCCGAGATCGCCCAGCGGCGGCAGCGGACCCAACTGCGCCACCAGGCGAGCCAGCGCGTCGCGATCGCCTGGCGCCAGCCGGTCCCTGGCCACCGCGATCTCGGCGGCGATCAGCATGCCGTAGGCGACGGCTTCGCCGTGCAAGAATCGGCGATAGCGGGTGACAGCCTCGAGCGCATGTCCGGCTGTATGACCGAAGTTCAGGATGCGCCGCGGGCCTGATTCGCGCTCGTCGGCGGCCACGATGGCGGCTTTGATCCGGCACGAATCGGCAATGACGTGCGTCAGCGAGGCGGCATCGCGCTTGGAAATCTGACCCAGGTCGCGCTGCACGCGCGCAAAGAGATCGCTGCTGCAGGCCATGCCGTACTTGATCACTTCGTAGAGCCCCGAACGGAATTCCCGACGGGGCAGCGTGGCGAGCAGATCGGGATCGACGACCACCACCCACGGCTGATGGAAGGCACCGACCAGGTTCTTGCCGCCGGGCAGGTTGACACCCACCTTGCCGCCAATCGCGGCATCAACCTGTGCCAGCAGCGTCGTCGGCACATGGGCCAGCCCGATGCCCCGCAGGTAGGTGGCGGCCGCGAACCCTGCCATGTCGCCGACCACGCCGCCGCCAAATGTCACGATGGCAGACGAGCGGTCGGCCTGCGCCCGCAGCAGCGCGTCGTAGATGCGGGCGGCCGTCGGCAAGGTCTTGTAGCGCTCGCCATCGGGCACCATGATGGCTTCGCTGTCGGGGAGCGCCTCGCGCAGCGCGTTGCCCCAGCAGCCCCAGACCATGGGATTGGAGACCACAAACCGGCGCGATCCGCAGCGCGCGTCATCCAGAAGCTGACTGAGGCGCGCCAGCAGGCCCGGCCCGATCAAGACCGGATACGAACGGGACGGAGTCGAAACCTCGACACGAAGCGGTTGTGGCATGGTGGCGCGACACTGGCAGGCGGATCCGGGACCGGCTGCCGTCGATGGTAGGATAACATCTTGGTGCACTCATTGGCGGAAGCCTCCATTGAGGGACGCCGTCAGATTCCCGAGGACGTGCGCATGGCCGAGAAAGACGACAGCAAAGAGCAGTTCATCACCGAAATCACCAAGCGATCCGACGACTTCTCGCGCTGGTACACCGACCTGGTGCGCCGCGCGGAGTTGGCCGACTACTCGCCGGTCAAAGGCTGCATGGTGATTCGTCCCTACGGCTACGCCATCTGGGAGCTGATCCAGCGCGGCCTGGACGATCGCTTCAAAGCGACGGGCCACGTCAATGCGTACTTCCCGCTCTTGATCCCGAAGAGCCTCCTGATGAAGGAGGCCGAACATGTGGCGGGGTTTGCGCCGCAGGTGGCGTGGGTCACCAGGGGCGGCACCGAGGAACTCGAGGAACCGCTGGTCGTGCGGCCGACGTCGGAGGCCATCATCGGCACCATGTACGCGAAGTGGATTCAGTCATGGCGCGATCTGCCGGTGCTCATCAACCAATGGGCGAACGTCGTGCGCTGGGAGAAGGTGACGCGGCTGTTTCTGCGCACGACCGAATTCCTGTGGCAGGAGGGGCACACCGCCCACGAGACTCCCGAGGAAGCCGAAGAGGAAACGCTGAAGATCCTGGCGCTGTACAAGGAGTTCGCCGCCACGGAACTGGCGATGCCGGTCGTTGCCGGGCGCAAGTCCGACAGCGAGAAGTTCGCCGGCGCGCTCCGGACGTACTCGATCGAGGCGTTGATGGGCGATGGCCGTGCGCTGCAGGCGGGCACCTCGCACAACCTCGGTCAGAATTTCGCGAAGGCGTTCGAGATCCGGTTCCAGGCGCGCGACAAGACGCTTCAGTACGTGTCGGGCACCTCCTGGGGCGTGTCCACCAGGCTGATCGGCGGCGTGATCATGACCCACGGCGACGAAACCGGGTTAGTGCTGCCACCGCGCGTGGCGCCGCATCAGGTGGTGATGGTGCCGATCCCGCGCGGGAACTGGCGGGAAACCGTGCTGCCTCACGCGCAGGCGATCCGCCACGCGCTGGTCGCTTCCGGCGTGCGCGTCATGCTGGACGACCGCGACGCCTATACGCCCGGCTGGAAATTCTCAGAGTGGGAATTGCGCGGCGTGCCGCTCCGGCTCGAGATCGGGCCCAAGGACATCGAGAAGCACCAGGTGATGTTGGTCCGGCGCGACACGCGCGAGAAAATCCCGGTGCCGATTGATGGTCTGGCCGGCCGCGTCAAGGACATGCTGGACACCATTCAGCAAAACCTGTTCGATCGCGCGTTGGCGTTCCAGAAAGATCACACGACCCATACCGCGTCGTACGATGAGTTCACGCAGACGATGGCCGGCCGTCCGGGGTTCATCGTGTCGCCATGGTGCGGCTCCGACGCGTGTGAAGCCGCCATCAAGAACGACACCCAGGCGACGCTGCGAAATATGCCGATCGAGGGTGTCTCCAGCGGCGCGCCGTGCATCAAGTGCGGCCAGCCGAGTGTGACCGACGCCTGGTTTGCCAAATCCTACTGACCGTGCGCCGCCGACAGCAGGGCCGCGCCGACGGCCGGCCAGGTCTTCAGGATGCTTCGCATCACCGCGTGCCGTCGCGTCAGTCGTTCGCGGGCGACGATGGCGCGGCCGGCGCGCATGAGCTGGTCGCGCCATTCCCGCTCCTTCTCGTCGATCGACGAGGGCTGCCGCGCTAGTGCCGCCGCGATCGGCTCCAGGCACGTCGCGTCGCCCACCGAAGCCGCCGCACGGAGGAAGTCGGCGGGCAGTGGTGCGCCGGCCGCGCCCAGCGTTTCCCGCAAATCGTAGAGCGCCACTCGGCTGCCACGGGCAGCCAGCGCTAGGTGCACCGCGCCTCGCGCTGCGCGCCATTCGGCGCGATCGGCGCTGGCGGGCGCCGATTCCTCCCTGGCCCGCGTCACTTCGATCAGGCGGTACAGAATCGGCAGGGCAGTGGTCCCGGCCGTGGCGGCCACCGACTCGGTCAGCGCCGTCGGATCGGCTGGCGCTCCGGCGGCAATCGACTCGATGCTGGGCAGCGGATGGACCGATCCGGTTCCGGGTTCGCTTCCAGGTACCGACCGTCGCCGGATGGCTTCACTCGGGTCGGTGGCCAGCCGTTTCCTGAGCGGGGCGATGATGCGCCGGGGCATGCGCTCGAGCGCATCGAGGGCGCGCAGGCGCAGGTCGTCCGGGTACCGCTCGTCGAGCAGCACGCCACTGAGCGCGTCGAGAGCGAGCGTCGCGTCGGTGGAGTCGAGAAACGCGCCGGCCAGGGCCGTCGCGGCAGCGGCCACTTTGGGGTCCGTGGCCGGATCGTGCAACAACGCGATGGCCGCATCAAGGGCGCGGCGGTCGGTGCTGGCTTCCAGAACCTTCAGGATGGCGGCGCCCGCCACGGCCGAGCCGGTGACACCGAGCGCGTTCAACAACTGCGGAACAGCGCGCGTGCCGATGACGCTGAGTCGGGCACCCGCCGTGTCCCGTGCGACGTCATCGTCGCCGCACAAGTCGTCGACCAGCATGCGGATGCCCAGGGCGGCAGACTTGCGAATCGCCACGGCGGAAGCTTACACCAGCGAGGTGGTGTCGACGGCCGGCTTCTTTTTCCCGAACAGCCAGGCCAGCAGGATGCTGAGCAGGTAGAGGCCGACCATCGGGCCGGCCATCAGCGACTGCGTCACCATGTCGCCGGTCGGGGTGATGACGGCAGCCGCGATGAAGATGATCAGGACCGCGTACTTGATGTTCCGCCAGAGAAACCCTGCCGTGACGAGGCCCATCGTGGCCAGAATCAGGATGACGGCGGGCATCTCGAAGACCAGGCCCATGGCGAGCAGCATCATCGCGTAGAGCGAGAAGACCGCTTCGATTCTCGGCGCGAACATGATGTAGTCGGGCTGGAAGGTCGCCAGAAACGACCAGGCCCACGGGAACACGAGATAGTGGGAGAAGGCGGCACCGCCCAGGAAAAATACCGTGGCCATCAGGATGAACGGCGCCGCGAACCGTTTCTCGCGGGCGTAGAGGCCGGGCGCGATAAAGAGCCACAACTGCCACATGATCAGCGGAGCCGCAATGACCACGCCGCCCAGCAGGCCGATCTTCACGTACAGCATGAACGTCTCGGTCGGCTCGACGGCGATGAGGCGAGAGCCCTTCGGCATCATGCGGGACAGCGGCAGCATGATGAACGCAAAGATGCGGTCGATGAACAGGAAGGCCACCAGCGCCCCGCCGGCCAAAGACAGCGCCGAGGCCACCAGCCGTTTTCGCAACTCGTCAAGGTGATCGAGAAACGACATCTTGCCGCCCGACTCGTCGAGTTCGTCGTCGGGGTCAGGCAGACTGGCAGCAACGGTGCCCGGCAACCCGAGCCGGGTTGTCGGCTTGACGCGAAACGGAAACGCCATTGACGGTGGCCAGATCGCTCAGCTGGTCTGATCGGGCGTGGAGTCGGTTGGCGTGTGAGGCGGAGCCGCCGGCGGTGCGGTCGTGGGTGTGCGCTGTTCTTCGGTGCGGATCTCCTCTTCGAGCGTGCTGCGCAATTCGTTGGAGGCGCGCTTGAACTCGCCGATGCTGCGGCCAAGCGATCGGCCGAGTTCCGGCAGCTTGCGCGGGCCAAAGATGATGAGCGCGATCACCAGAATGATGACGAGCTCGGGCATGCCGATGGAACCAAACATGGTCGTTGCTCCTGAAGGCCCCTGCGGCGCACACCCGGCCTCCGACGACGCCGATCTGTCGTCCGAGCACCACCCGGTCGCGGGGATGTGGTCCGCAAGTGGCTCACCCAATTATAGGGATGCCGGTGCACGACGGTCAAGGAAGGGAAACGCGTGGGCGAGGCGAAGTCGTTGCCGGTGTGGAGGTTATCTGGTACGATGGCCCTATGCGGACAGTGCGTTTCCTTGCAGTGATCGGGACGGTCCTGGTTGCGTCCGCCGTGGCTGGCGGCGTGTTCGGCCGCAGTACGGTGTCGACGCAGGAGCGTTTGCCGGAGCGCTACCGGGCATTTACGTCGGCCGTGCGGTTTGTCGAAACGAACTACGTGGAGAAAGCCGAGAGCGACCGCGTGGTCTACAGCGCCATCACCGGCATGCTGCAGACGCTCGACCCGCATTCGAGTTTCCTCGACCCGCGTACCTTCAAACAGATGAATGAGCGGCAGGAGGGCCGGTACTACGGGCTCGGGATCACCATCCAGGTGATTGACGGCGATATCACCGCCGTCAGTCTGTTTGAAGGCTCACCCGCCTACAAGAAGGGCGTGCGCCGCGGGGATGTGATCGCGAAGATCGACGGCGAGGTGGCGAAAGGGTGGACCAGCGAGCAGGCGGCCAAGCGGTTGCGCGGGGAGAAAGGCACCCTGGTCCACATCTCGTTGCGCCGGCGCGGTTACGATCAACTGATCGAACTCGATGTGCCGCGAGACGAGATCAGTATTCCGACCATTCCCGCCACGTTCATGATCGACGCCACGACCGGCTACGTGCGCCTGCAGGACTTTGCCAGGCAGACCAACGACGACTTGACGGTGGCGCTCAAGAGCCTGAGGGCCCAGGGTATGAAGCGGCTGCTGCTCGATCTGCGAGGCAACCCTGGCGGTCCGCTCGATCAGGCCATCGAGGTGGCCAGCCAGTTCCTGCAGCAGGGGCAGATGATCGTCTACACGCGCGGACGGGTGCCGAATTCCGATCAGGACTATCGCGCGACCGCCCGCGGCCAGTACACCGACGAACCCATTGTGGTGCTGGTGAATCGCAACAGCGCCAGCGCCTCCGAAATCGTCAGCGGTGCGCTCCAGGATCACGACCGCGCGCTGGTCGTCGGCGAAACCACGTTCGGCAAGGCGCTCGTCCAGTCCGTCTACCGCATCAGCGAGGGTGCCGCCCTGGCGCTGACGACGGCACGGTACTACACGCCGAGCGGTCGCTTGATTCAACGCCCCTGGGACGGGACGTTCGACGAATATCTGACATACACCACGCGGGATCAGAACGCCGGCCGCGAGCACGCGGCCTCGCAGTTGCGCTACACCGATTCGGGCCGCAAGGTGTACGGCGGCGGCGGCGTCGAGCCGGACCACCGGCTCGAGGGTCCCATTGAAGGCTTCAACCCGTCGAGATTCGGACGGGCGCTGTACGCGCGCCAGACCTTCGCGTCGTACGCACAGAAGTACTCAGCCCTCGGCGATACGCGGATTGCGGTGACCGCGCGCGACCGGAAGCTGGTGGCCAAGGACTTCGAGGTCGACGATACGGTGGTGGCCGACTTCCGCCAGCACGCGCAGGCTGAGCGCATCAAGATCGACGAGGCGGCGTTTGCACAGGATCTCGACTTCATCAGGGCCATGATCCGCTACGAGATCGATCTCAACCTCTGGACAGTCGGGGATGCGCGCCGGCACCTGATCGCGACCGATCCGCAGGCGCGCCTGGCCATGAGCCTGTTTCCGGAGGCGGATCGGCTGGCCCGAGCTGCCCGTGCCAAGTCCACGCCGGGCGACAGGTAAGGGCTCGATCGGTCCGGGTCTGTTTCGTTTCTGACGGTTCTCACGATGCGTCTGCAACGTCTGGAAATCACCGGTTTCAAGTCGTTTTGTGACCGCTCCGAATTGTCCTTTGATCGCGGAGTCACCGCGATTGTCGGACCCAACGGCTGCGGAAAGAGCAACGTGGCCGACGCCATCGTGTGGGTGATGGGCGAACAGAGCGCCAAGAGCCTGCGCGGCGACCGCATGGAAGACGTCATCTTCGGCGGCAGCGACGCCCGCAAACCCAATGCGGCGGCTGAAGTCCGGTTGATGCTGGCCGGCGTGCCCGTGTTGCCCGATAGCGGGCCCGGCACCACCGCCACGCTGTCCGACGAAGACGGGCGTCCGCTGGTGCGCGAGGTGGAAGTGACGCGCCGCCTCTACCGGTCGGGCGAAAGCGAGTACCTGATCAACGGCGAGCTGGTCCGATTGCGCGACGTCCACGAACTGCTGATGGACACGGGACTGGGCGCCAAGGCGTACGCCATCATCGAGCAGGGCAAGATCGGCCTCATCCTCAGTTCGCGGCCCACCGATCGCCGGCAGCTGATCGAGGAAGCCGCTGGTGTCACGAAATACAAGGCCCGCCGGCGCACGGCGGAGCTGAAACTCGAGGCCTCACGGCAGAACCTGACGCGCATCGACGACATCGTCTTCGAGGTCGAGAAACAGCGCGGCGCCTTGAAGCGCCAGGCTGCCAAGGCCCGGCGCTTCGCACGGCTGCGCGACGAACTGCACCGGTGGGAAAAAGTACAGATCGCCCGCCGGCAGCGCGTGCTGGCCCAGGCGATTCTCGCCGCCCAGTGGCGCATTGCCCAGATCAGGACCGACGAAGCCGCGGCCGCCGGACATCTGGCCGAACTCGATACACGGCTCGAGGGACTCCGGCTGGAGCTCGTACAGTGCGAAACCGCGGCGCGCGCCACGCGCGAAGCGGCCCACACGCGCGAAGTAGACATTGGCCGCCTCGAGCAGCGCATCCAGAACGACGAACAGCAGCTGGCGTCGCTCGGTCGCAGGGTCGGAGATCTGACGGGCGAAATCGACGCGCTGACGGTTCGCCGTGGCCCGGCCGCAGACCAGTGCGCGGCCCGCCAGCAGGACGTCGTGCGGGCGACGCAGGACCGCGATGCGGCGGCGGCCGAACTGGCCGCCGCTAACGATGATCAGGACGCGGTGCTCGGCCTGCTGTCGGGCCTCGAAGCCGACGTGGAAGCCTCGCGCAGCGAGCAGTTTGCTGCGGCGACCGCGGCCACCGCGCTGCAGCATGCCATCGACAACGCCCGGGCGGCCCGCGACCGCAGCTCTCGCGACCTGGCCCGACTGACGGCCGAAGTCGCCGACCTCGACGTCGAGTCCGACCGCGCGCAGGCCGAGCGCGGGGCGGCGGCGTCGGCGCTCGATGCGGCGCGCCGCCACCTCGATCTCATCGTGCTCGATCGGACCGCGCGTGAGGCGGAACTGGCCGGATTGCGGACCGAACGCGGCCGGACGAACCAATGGCTGCGCGAGCGCGAGCAGGAGGTGGCCGGCATGACGGCCCGCCTGGCGTCGCTCGAAGAGTTCGACGCTGCGCGCGCCGCCTACGGCAACGGCGCCCGGCTGGTACTGGCCGGGCTGGATGGCGCCGTCCGCCATGCCGGATCGGTGGCCGATCACCTCGACGTGGCTCCGGGCTACGAGCGTGCGGTCGAGGCATGCCTCGGCGAGACGCTCCAGTCTGTGATCGTGCCCACGCACGACGAAGCCGAGCGCGCCCTCCGGCTGGTGCGCGAACATGGCGCCGGTCGATGCGGGTTCGCCGTCGCCCACAGCGCCGCGGCTCATGAGTTCGAGACCCCGGTGCCACCTGCCCCTGACCTGACACCGCTTGGCGCTGTGGTAGGCGTGTCGGGACCGCATGCCAGGGCCCTTCAAGCCCTGGTGTCGAAGGGATGGATCGCACCGTCGTTTGCCGCGGCGGTTGAGGCCTCCGCGCTGACGGCCGATCCGGTCGTGACGGCCGAAGGCGACCTCTGCCGTGGGCCGCGCCTCGTCTGGGGCGGGTCGGGACATGACGATCGCGGAGGTATCCTGCAGACCAAGCGCGAGATTCGGGACCTGCGACAGCGTCTCGATGTCGAGCTGGCCTCCGTTGCGCGTGTCGCACGCACGCTGGCGGATCTCGACGGGCGGGCGAGCGCGACGGTCGCCGCTATCGAGTCGATCAAGGCCGAGGCGCACCGTCACGAAATGGCCATCGTCGAATTCGATCTACGAATGGCGCAGGCGGCCGATCGCGTCGCACGCGTCGGGCAGACACGCGAGTTGGTCAACCTGGAATCCCGGAGGGCCGAGGAAGAGATCGCCGGCCTGGATGATCGACAGGCCGAGGCTCAGCGGTCGATTGCGCAGTTGGCGGACCAGCAGCGCCTGGTCGATGACCGGCTTGGCGCGGCGCAGCACCGGCTGTTTGATGCCAGAGACGACGCGCGGCAGCGCGGCGACCGCGTGAAGGACGCCATGGCCGTGCACGCGCGTCTGATGGAGCGCGCCGCGGCGTTGGCGCTCGAGGCGGCTCGCCTGGACGAGGCCCGGCGAGAAATCGACCAACGGCTGATCTCGATCCACGACGAGCAGCAACGGATCGCCGCCGACCAGGCGCGGCTGGGCCAGGCTGTGGCACAGTCGCGCCGATCGCTCGATCAGGAGTTGCAGCTACTCGACTCCCTCAGGGGCGAGGTGCGGAAGGCCGACGACGCGGTGTCCGCGATACGCGAGCGGAGCGACGCCCAGGAGATGGCCATTCGCGAGGCTCGCCGCCAGCTGGACGCGATACGCGCGTCGTTGTCGGAGGCGGAAGTCGGGCGGGCCAAAGCCGACAGCGACCTCGGGCACCTGGCGTCGACCTGTGTCGAACTGCTCCAGGTCGACCTGGAGGTGGTTATTGCCGAGGTCGAGCAGATGGAGCGCGATGGGGAGGTGAGCCCCGACTGGCGCACGATCTATGCCGAGGAGCCCGAAGAGGAGGTCCCGGCCGAAGGGGAGGCGCAGGTCGGGGCCGAAGGCGGTGCAACAGAGGCCGCTGTGCCAGAGGCACTGACCCGATCGGTGACGCCCGAGGAAGCCATTGCCGAACTGAAGCGCAAGATCGAAAGGCTGGGGCCGGTCAACATGATGGCCATCGAGCAGTTCGACGAACTGGAAGGCCGCCATACCTTTCTGACCGCCCAGCGCCGGGACCTGGTGGAATCGATCGCCTCGACCGGCGAAGCCATCAAGAAGATTGACCTGACGACGCGCGAACGGTTTCGGGAGGCGTTTGATGCCATCAACCTCAACTTCCAGGATATGTTTGCGTCGCTGTTCGGCGGCGGCCGTGCCGGTCTGACACTGCTCGATGAAACGGATCTGCTCGAGAGTGGCATCGAGATCATCGCGCAGCCTCCCGGCAAGCGCCTGCAAAACGTGCAGCTGCTGTCTGGCGGCGAGAAGGCCCTGGCGGCCATCTCGCTGATGTTTGCGATCTTCCGGTACAAACCCAGCCCCTTCTGCGTGCTCGACGAGATCGACGCCCCGCTTGACGATGCCAACACCGGACGGTTTCTGGATCTGCTGCGTGGCATGCAGGCGCAGACCCAGTTCATCCTGATCACCCACAACCGCCAGACGATGGAAATCGCCGATCGGTTGTACGGCGTCACCATGGAAGAGCCGGGCGTGTCGAAGCTGATTTCCGTGAAGCTCAACTAGTCGGGGAACCTCCCGGCTGGGGCCTTCGTCAAACGTTCGTGGGGAGGGATCCATGCCTCACGTCGGTTATCGTCGTCCGATTCTTCATACCGCACTGGCCGTGCTGGCCGCCACGGCGCTGTCCGCTTGCGACGTGGCTATCAACTCCATGGGCGGCGGCCTGGCCAGCGCCTCGCAGGTCTGGACGCGGACCTATACGCTGGCCGGATCCGGCACCCAGGTCGAGATCGTGAACACCTCTGGGGCCATCACCGTCGAGGCCGTCGACGGCAACACGCTCGACATCAAGGCCACCATCAGGATGAAGGGCGCTACCGAAGAGGCGGCGCGCGACCTGTTGAAGCAGGTGGAGATTGTCGCGGAGGCTGGCGCCGCCAAGGTAAGGATCGAGACGAAATACCCGCGCTCCCTGGGCCGTCAGAGCCCAGACGTCACCTACGCGATTCGCGTGCCGAAGACCGCCAAGGTGGACCTGCGGGCCGTCAATGGTACGATCACCGTGTCAGGGATGCAGGCAGGGGTGCACGCCGAAATCTCCAATGGCGAGATCCGAGGACAGAATCTGGCCGGTCCCGTTTCGGCTTCCACCACCAACGGCGGAATCCACCTGCAGGTGAGCAGCGTCGAAGGCGAGGGCCTGACGCTCGAAACCACCAACGGCAGCATCGACCTGAAGCTGCCGGCCCAGACCAAGGCGACTCTGGCAGCCCGTTGCGTGAACGGCCGAATCAACGTCTCGAATCTGCCGTTCGAGAAGGACGGCGAGGGATCACGGCGCCGTCTGAACGGAACGATCAACGGCGGCGGGCCCGAGATCAGAATCGACACGATCAACGGCAGCATCCGCGTCGGACGCCTGTAGCCTGGCCTCACGGCAGTTCCCTCCCGAAGATCTGCCTTGTCTTTTTCACCTGGGCTACGGGCGGGATCGGCGTCTCGCGGCGTCCCGGATTGTGACCAATGAACGAGGACAAGGCCGCCCGCTACCAGCGCCTTCACCGGCGCGCCCGCATGTTGACGGCCGGATGGATTGTGCTGCTGCTGGTCCTGGTGCTGACCACCGGAGTGTCCCGGTCCATGGGCGACGCCTCGCTGGGGCTGGTCCACAGACTCGGGATCCCCGCCCTCATCGCCACGGCTGCCTCGGCCGGGTTGTATGCGGTGGTGCTCGCCTGCCTCCTGGAGGCGGGCACCCTGCCGCTCACGTTCTACTCGAGTGTCGTCCTCGAACGACGTTTCGGACTGTCTCGGCAACGACTGGGTCCGTGGCTGGCCGACCACGTCAGAGGGCTGGCGATCGGTCTCGGCCTCTGGGGTGCGGCGGCCGGATTCATTTATGCCTGCATGATGGCGTGGCCACACTGGTGGTGGATGCCCGCATGGGCCGGCGTGGCTGCGGTGGGCGTGGCGCTAACCTGGGTGGCTCCCGTCGCGTTGTTGCCGTTGTTCCTTCGCATGGCGCCTCTCGAGAACGATGCCCTGCGAACCCGGCTCGTTGCGCTGGTCAGGCAGGTCGGCACCGAGCCGGTAGACATCTACCAGTGGCGGCAAAACGATCGAACGTCACGGGCGAATGCCGCACTGGTGGGCTTGGGCCGCACGCGCCGCGTACTCGTGTCAGACACACTGGTGCACGAGTACTCCACCGATGAGATTGAGATGATTCTGGCGCACGAACTGTCTCATCACGTCCGCCACGACGTCTGGCGTGGTTTGGCGTTCGAGGCCTTGGTGGCCGCGGCCGGGCTGTGGGCGGCCAGTCGGGCATTGCCCGTCTGTGCCGTTGCGCTGGGTCTGCGCGGCACCCACGACGTGGCTGGCCTGCCCGTGCTGGTGCTGACCGCGTTGGGCGTGTCGGTGATGGCGTTGCCGCTGGGCAACGCACGGTCGCGATCCGCTGAGCGTCGCGCCGACCGCTTTGCGCTGAACCTGACCGGCAACGCCGACGTATTTGTGACAGCCATGCGGCGGCTGGCGGCGCAAAACCTCGCCGAAGACGATCCGCCCCTGCTGGCGCGGTGCTTCTTCAACACCCATCCACCCATGCTGGAGCGCATCACCCGCGCGCGGGCGTGGGCCGCCACCCGTCCGTCAGTCCCGCAAACGCGGGAATCCAGCCCTGGACCCCCGCTTCGGCTGGAGTGACAAGAAGGCACAGGAACGTGTCGCCTCTGCTCAATGCTGGCGCGCGATAACCACCAGCTCGCCGTGCATCCCACGGCAGCCGTCATCGATGGTCAAGTTGCAGTAGAAGGGAAAGGTGCCGGGACGATCGGCTCGGAATTCGAACGTCACCGGACTGCCCGGCGCGGCGCGCTTGGCGATCCGGTATGCGTCCACCGTGAAGCTGTGCGGGATGTCTTCCGCCACCAGCGTGATCTTGACGACGTCGTCGCGGGCGACTTCGACGCGGCTTTCGGAGAACTCGTAGCGGTGGGCCTTGATGACGTACTCGCGACGAATCGGCTCCTGCCGCCTCGCCAGTCCGGCGTCACTCGACAGCGCCAGACCGGCCACCAGCACGAGCAGCGGAACGAGCGAGCGGCGAGCCAGAACTCGTGGTGCCATCTCCGCGCCCTCCTGTCGTTAAGACGTCCGGCGCACCGTGACGGGTGCCTACAGCCGGTTTCACAACCCGTTCTCGTGACCAGAAATGGCGATCACGCAGGTTGTGCAACCGTCTCTAGTAGATACTACCGGGTCTGACTCGCCGTTCCAAGCGCCTATCTGCGGCGCTGGGGCCCCCGCCCTCCGCGCGGGCCCTCCGGGCGCGGGCCGCGAGGCCGGTCCACTTCAGGCCCGCCCTCGGGCGGCGGACTGCTGGCTCCCGCGTCGCCTTCTTCCTCGGCCAGCAGCGCTTTCCGGCTCAGGCGGATCTTGCCTGACGGATCGATGTTGATGACCTTCACGAGCACCTGCTCGCCTTCCTGTAATTCGTCGCGGACATCGTTGACCCGGTGCCGCGCGATCTCGGAGACGTGCAGCAGACCGTCGGTGCCAGGCATGATTTCGACGAATGCGCCGAAATCGGTGATGCGTTGCACCTTGCCCATGTAGGTCTTGTTCAACTCGGCCGTGGCCGTCAGCTCCTGGATGATGGCGATCGCCCGCTTGGCCGACTCGCCATCAGACGAGGCCACATTCACGCGTCCATCGTCTTCGACGTCGATCTTCACGCCCGTGCGCTCGATGATGCTGCGGATCATCTTGCCGCCCGGCCCGATGACGTCGCGGATCTTGTCGACCGGAATCTTGATGGTGACGATCCGAGGCGCGTGCATGGAGACGTCGCCGCGCGGGGAGGTCAGCGTCTGTCCCATCGTGGCGAGGATCTCGAGCCGACCCTTGCGGGCTTGTTCGAGCGCCTTGCGCATCACGTCGGTGGTGACGCCGGTAACCTTGATGTCCATCTGCAGCGCCGTCACGCCGCCGAGGGTGCCCGCCACCTTGAAGTCCATGTCGCCGTAGTGATCCTCGGCACCGGCAATGTCGGTCAGCACGGCGTACTTGCCCGTCTGCTCGTCCATCACCAGGCCCATGGCGATGCCCGCGACCGGGGCCTTCAGGGGCACGCCGGCATCCATCATCGCCAGTGCACCGCCGCACACGCTGGCCATCGACGACGAACCGTTCGACTCGAGAATGTCTGAGACCACGCGAACCGTATAGGGAAACGTCTCTTCAGGCGGCAACATCGGCGCCAGGGCACGTTCGGCCAGCGCCCCGTGGCCGACCTCGCGGCGGCCGGGGCCCCGCATGAAGGCGACCTCACCCACCGAGAAGGGCGGGAAGTTGTAGTGCAGCATGAAGCGCTTGTAGATCTCGCCATCGACCATCTCGATCTTCTGTTGATCGTCGCTCGTGCCCAGCGTGACGGTGACCAGGGCCTGGGTTTCGCCGCGCGTGAACACGGACGATCCGTGTGTGCGCGGCAGCACCCCGACTTCGGACCAGATGGGTCGAATCTCGTCGAAAGCGCGCCCGTCGAGGCGCACGCCGCGATCGAGAATCTCCTCTCGCATCACCTTTCCCTTGAGCTCCTTGAAGATCGCCTTGGCTTCGGTCTTCCGCTCCACTTCTTCCTCGGGGATCGTGGTGATCAGGTCTTCCAGCACCTGATCCACGCGTTCGTAGCTCTCGAGCTTGCCGCGAATGCGCATGGCCTCGCCAAGAGGCACGTAGATCTTCTCTTCCACCTCGCGGTAGAAGTCCGCCCCGATGGTCTTTGCGCCGGCCTGGCGCTTGGTCTTGCCGGCTTCCCTGGCCAGGCCGTCGATCAAGTCGACGATGTGGCTGATGGCAGCCTGGGCGGCTCCGAGCGCCCGCAGGATCGTGTCCTCGCTGACTTCCTTCGCACCGGCCTCCACCATGACGAGGCTGTCGCGCGATCCGGCCACGACCAGGTCGAGCGTGCTCCGCCGGCGCTGCTCGTACGTCGGATTCACAATCAGGTCGCCATCCACGCATCCGATGCGCACGCCGGCAATGGTCTTCTGAACCGGAATCTCCGAGAGCGCCAGCGCGGCCGACGCCCCCGTGATGGCGAGCACGTCCGGGTCGTAATTCTCGTCGGCCGACAGCACCAGGGCGATGATCTGCGTTTCGTGATGCCAGCCCGACGGAAACAGCGGTCGCAGCGGGCGGTCAATACACCGGCTGGTCAACACTTCCTTCTCACTGGCCTTGCCTTCGCGCTTGAAGAACCCGCCCGGGATGCGTCCCGATGCGTAGGTGTATTCGCGGTAGTCGACCGTGAGGGGCAGGAAATCGATGCCCTTGCGTTCCGACGCTGCGCAACAGGCGGTGACCAGTACCACCGTATCGCCGTACCTCACGATGACCGATCCGTTTGCCTGTTTTGCCAGACGGCCCGTCTCGATCGACAACGCCTGACTGCCGACAGTCAATTCTCGCTTGTGCATCGTTCTTGCCTCTTGGCCGGGACGTCTCCGGCCCCGGTATGCGGATGATGAAACGCAGAGCCCAGCCAATCTGCGGCAGGTGGCGCCAGACGCGCGCCTGTCGCAGGCATCAGCGGGGAAGGATCGTCGATCAGTGTCACGCAAGATCCAGGATGCGCCGCCCAGTCGGATCTTGGCAGGCCATGCCCGCTGGCAGGCCGGAGGACGGCCTGCCGCCTACTTACGGATACCCAGGCGCAGAATCAGGGCCGCGTACCGTTCGGGGTCCTTGCGCTTGACGTAATCCAACAGACGCCGGCGGCGGCCGACCAGCATCAGCAGGCCGCGACGCGAATGGTGGTCCTTGGCGTGGACCTTAAAGTGCCCGGTCAGGTACGTAATGCGTTCGCTCAGGATCGCGATCTGGACATCAGGAGAGCCTGTGTCACCGGTGTGCGTCTCGAACGACTTGATGAGTTCGGTCTTGCGCTCTTTCGTCAGTGCCACGTCGGTCTGCCTCCACGAACGGCCCAGTTCCTTGTCCTGCGACGAGGCCCGGCGCCGCCGTCAGCGAAATAGTCACGCCTGCAACCTGTAGATGTTACACCAGCACCACAGTCGGATGCAAAAACCCGGCGGCTGCCGGCTCGGCAACAGCCAGCAGCGCACCGCCCGGGCCAAGGAGCCGCAAACGGGGCGGCCAGCAAGGCTGGGCGTCGCCGGCTAGCTGGTCCGGTCCGATGTCCCGGCCATGCAGGACGTACCGGACACCATCGGGTGTCAGACTGACGGCAGGGAGCCAGGGCAGCAGGTCATCGATCGGCAATATTTGCCCTGCCAGATCGGGCCCGTTCATCACCACGCTGTCCAGAGACACCGCATCGCCTACCAGGAACGGGCCGCTCCTGGTGCGCCGCAGCGCCGACAGGTGAGCACCCGTACCAAGTCTCACCCCCAGATCGTGGGCCAGCGATCTCACATAGAACCCGGCCGAGCAGACCAGGCGCACGCAGATCTCGTGTCCGTCGACCGCCAGCACGTCGAGGCTGTGCAGCGTGACGGCCGCTGGTTCAAGGGCGACCGGCACGCCTCGGCGGGCCCGTTCGTACGCCTTCACGCCTCCCGACTTCTTGGCCGAAAACGGCGGCGGCACCTGGTTGACAGGACCCACCACGTCGGTCAGGGCCCGAGCGATCTCGTGCGGGGATGGCCAGCTCCGCCCGTCGGCGGATTCGAAGGTGGTCGCGCCGGTGAAGTCGTAGGTGTCGGTTGCACGCCCGAGCGAGATACGCGCTTCGTAGGCTTTGTCGGTGTGCGACAGAAACTGCGCCAGGCGGGTGGCACGGCCAACCACGATGGGCAGCACACCGGTGGCAAACGGATCGAGCGTGCCCGTGTGTCCGACCCTGGCGCCGCGAAGGGCCCGGCGGACAACCGCCACCACATCGTGCGAGGTTGGACCGGCGGGTTTGTCCACCACCAGCACCCCGCCGCGGGTGATGTCCATGGCGGCGGCAGGCTGCACCGGTGGCGGATGGTCAGTCACGGTGGGTGACAGCCGGGAGGGGCCCACGACTCCCGGTCACCTCCGGCACCAGAGGCTCCAGCACCCGGCTGCGGACCGTGGCGAGCGTGCCGGCCAGGGTGCATCCCGCCGCGTTACGGTGTCCGCCGCCGCCGAATCCGCGGGCGACGCGCCCAACATCGATGTCGCCCTTGGACCGGAGGCTGACCCGATACTGTCCGTCCTCGGCTTGTTTGAAGAACGCGACGGCCCGTATCGCTTTGACACTGAGCGGGAGGTTGATGAGGCCGTCGGTTTCCTCCAGCGTGCCGCCGGTGGACGCCAGCGCTGCGTCAGCGAGGTAGAGCAGCGCAATCTGCCCCGACTCGTGGATCTCCATCGCCTGCAACACGGCGCCCTGCAGCCGGAGCCGGCCGATGGTGTTGCTGTCAAACAGGCGCCGGGCTGTCAGCACCGGATCGGCGCCGGCCTCGAGCAGCCGCGCGCACGTCCTAAACGTGCGGGGTGAGACGCCCGGGTATCGGAACGAGCCGGTGTCGGTGACGATGGCCACAAACAGCTGGGTGGCCATGTCCGGTGTGATCGGCGCGCCCAACTCGGTGACGATGTCATACACCATCTCGCCGCACGCGGCGGCCGTCCCGTCGAACCACTGGACTTCCCCGTACCCGGTGTTGCCCGGATGGTGATCGACGTTGATCAGCGGGACCCGATCGAGACCGCGAAGGCCGGTGCGCTCGAGATCGCCACATTCGAGTACCACGACGGCGTCGATGCCGTCCCCGGCCTCTTCGCCCAGCTCGATCCGGGCCACACCCGGAAATTCGCACAACGGGGCCGGCGCGCGGTCTCGATTGATCACACGAGCCTGCTTGCCGATCGCGTTCAACGCGGAGGCCAGCGCCAGGGCCGACCCCACGGAATCACCGTCTGGTCTGACGTGGGAGGTCACGACGAACCGATCGTACCGGCGCAGCGCCTCGCACACCCGGAGGCAGGCTTCTGGACTACTCCTCATGCGGCGGACCGTCTTCCAGCGGGCTCGGCGGGCGCGAAGCCTCCTCGTCGTGGATTTCCTGAATCAGCCGCTCGATGCGATCGTGCTGCTCGACCGACCGGTCGAATCGGAATTCGATTTCAGGGACACGGCGCAGCCGCATGCGGCCGGCCAGTTGCCGCCTCAGGTACGGCGTGGCGCGATCGAGGCCCTTGGCGGTGTCCTTGCGCGCCGCCTCGCTGGTCATGGTGGTATAGAACACCCGGGCGATCTGAAGATCGGATGTCACCTGGACGCGTGTGAGCGTGATGAACCCGATGGCGGGATCGTGGACCTCGCGCGCCAGCAGTTCGCTGATCTCCGCGCGTATCTGGTCGCCGAGCCGGTCGGGCCGGAATCCCTGTGCCATGACGGTTACCTGAGAAACTGGATGTCCGTGCGCGTGATGAGCCCAGGCTCGACGCGCTCAATCTCGTCGGCGACGGCCGCCAGGTCGCGGTCCGCACGAGCGAGCGGGAGCCTGGCAGGAACAGGTCGACCGACAGCAGCGCCACGACCATCTCGATCGTCTCGCGGGCTCCCCCGAGGAACCCACCTGGCGCCGGACCCACCTACATGGTGGCCACCGGCAACAGCTTCTCAATCATGAAGACTTCGATCACGTCCCCGACCTTGATGTCGTTGTACTTCTCGAAGCCGATGCCGCACTCGATTCCGGTCTTCACCTCGCTCACATCGTCCTTGAAGCGGCGCAGCGAGCCAATCTTGCCCGTGTACACCACGACGTGATCGCGCAGCAGTCGGGCCTGCATGTCGCCCGTGCGGGCCACCCGGCCATCGGTCACCATGCAGCCAGCGATGGTGCCGAACTTCGGCACGCGGAACATCTCGCGCACCTCGGCCGCGCCCACGCGCACTTCGCGGAAGGTCGGCTCCAGCAGGCCGGCCATGGCTTTCTTCATCTCGTCGGTCACGTGATAGATGACCGAGTGCTGCCGAATGTCCACCGACTCGCGCTCAGCCAGGTCGGCCGCATTGCGATCGGGTCGCACGTTGAAGCCGATGATGATCGCGTTGGAGGCCGACGCCAGCAGCACGTCCGACTCGTTGATGGCGCCAACGCCCGAGTGGATAATCCGGACCTTCACTTTCTCGTCCGACAGCTTCGCCAGTGTGTCGGCGAGCACCTCGGCCGAGCCCTGCACATCCGCCTTCACCACCAGTGACAGCTCCTTCACGCTGCCCTCGGCGATCTGCTGCTTCAGCGACTCGAGCGTGAGACGCCCGGACTTGGCACCAAGCGCCTTCTCTTTCGCCTGCGTCTGCCGGAAGCTGACCACCTGGCGAGCCTTGGCCGCGTCGGTGATGACCTGGAACGTGTCTCCCGGCTGGGGCAGCCCCGACAACCCCAGCACTTCGACCGGCGTGGACGGGCCGGCGGCCTTGATCGCGTGACCGCGGTCGTCGTGGAGCGCCCGAACCTTGCCGATGACCGAACCGGCAATCACCGTGTCACCCACGTGCAGCGTGCCGTTCTGCACCAGCACCGTGGCCACCGCACCGCGGCCCTTGTCGAGCTTCGCTTCGAGCACGGTTCCCTGGCCCGGCGACTTCGGATTGGCCTTCAGGTCGCCGATTTCCGACACGAGCAGGATCATCTCGAGCAGCAACTCGAGGTTCTGTTTCTTCTTGGCCGAGACCGGCACCGTGACGGTCTGGCCGCCCCACTGCTCCGGCATCAGACCGATGTCGGCCAGATCCTTCATGACCCGATCGGCATTCGCCTCGGGCTTGTCGATCTTGTTGACCGCCACAATGATGGGCACGTTCGCCGCCCGCGCGTGGTCGATGGCCTCGCGCGTCTGTGGCATCACCCCATCGTCGGCGGCCACGACCAGCACGACGATGTCCGTCACGCGGGCGCCGCGGGCACGCATCAACGTGAACGCTGCGTGACCGGGCGTGTCCAGGAAGACCACCGGACGCTTGTTCACGGTGACCTGGTACGCGCCGATGTGCTGCGTAATGCCCCCCGCTTCGCGTTCGGCCACCTTGGTTTCACGGATGGCGTCAAGCAACGTGGTCTTGCCATGGTCGACGTGGCCCATCACGGTGACGACCGGCGCACGGCCGATCCGATCTTCGGGATGCACGTCGTCGGTGCTCACCTCGAGCAGCTCTTCCTCGAAGCTGCGCATCTTGACCTCGGCACCGAATTCGCTGGCCAGCCAGGTGGCCGTCTCCGTGTCGAGCGTCGTATTGATCGTCGTCATGATGCGACGGTCGAGCAACTTCTTCAGCAGATCTTTCGCGCGGACCTCGAGCTTGTCCGACAGATCCTTGACCGTCATGCCTTCTGCCAGCGTAATGACCCGCGTGACCGGTGGCGGGCCCGGCGTTGGCGTCATCGCCGGACGGGTGGTGTCGCGCCCGGCATTGCGCCGCACTGGACGGCCGCCCATCCGGCCCATGGGCCGTGGCGGTGGAGCCGGACGTCCGACGGCGGGTCTAGCCGGTGCCGTCGGCGGCGCACCGGGCCGCGCGCCCATGCCGGGCTGCGTGCGTACCGGTTGCGAGGGCAGCGGCCGCGGACCGCTGGTGGCCGGTGAGCCCATCGGCGAACGAAGAGGGGGACGCAGTGGCGGACGGGTCGCACCTGGTGCGCCGGGGCGGACCGCGATCGGCAACTTCGGCGCACCGATTCCCGGCGTCGCAGGCCCGAGCGGCCCTGCTGCCGGAGTCCCGGCCGGCCGACCAGGCGCGGCGGGTCTGGGCGGCAGCGGTCGCGGCCCAGACGCGGCGGGCGGGGCCATTGGCTGGCGAGGCTCTTCGACCCTCAGCCGAAGCGTCGGTGGCACCACGCGTCCGACGTGGGCCGGCGCGACAACGGGAGTGGCGCCCAGAGGCGAAGCATGCTGGTCTGTGGCCGGCTTTGAAGCGGATGGCGGGGCCGACGGCTCGATGGCGTCCGCGGTCTCAGATGATCCCGCCACGGCTTCGCCTGCTGGCTCGGTCGACGCAGCGGCGTCCAGAGAGGTCAATGCAGGCGTCTCCACCGGCTCGGCCGCAGCGTCATCGGTCAGCGTGGCGGCAGCGACGGCGGCCGGCTGGGGCTGCTCGGCGATCTCGTGTGCCGGCGCGTCCTGTTCTTCGGCTGCCGGCGGCGCGGTGACCAGCGGCTTCACCGCCTTCACCAGCCTCGGCGGCGGCAATGCAGGCTTGGTCGGGGCTGGCGGTTCGGCCTTCTTCCCGGCTCCGGCCTTCTTGGCCTTGGCCGCGGCGCCCTCGGCAAAGATGTCGCCCGATGGCAGCGTGATGCCCAGCTTGCGGGCCTGCCGCTGCACGAACTGGAAGGCGACCATCTCCTCGACCGTGCTCGACGCGCTCTTCACCTCGATGCCATGGTCACGCTTCAGTTGCGTGACGATGTCCTGGCTCGTGGCTCCGAGCAATTCCGCGATCTTGTAGATCCGAACGGTTGACAACGCTGACCTCGACCTTGTGCCTGACAAGTTCCGCTACTGCGTTCGCGCCCGGGCCTCAGGATTCGACGCCGGGTTCGATCTCGTCCGCCGGGGTTTCCGCCGCGCCATGGTCGGCTGCCTTGCCAGCGTCCGCACGTGCCGCGTCGAACACCGCCTGCACGGTTTCATCATCCAGCCCCAGCCCGGCCAGGCTTGCGGGTTCGGCAGCGGCCACCTGGCCGGCACTGATGTAGCCGCCCTGCCGGAGCACGCCCACCACTTCGTCGTGGATGCCCGGCAGCACCAACACCGCCTGCTCGGCGTCGGCGTCAATCGGGCCGTCGGGCACGGGATCCAGGTCTTCCCACTGGGCCTCGACTTCCTTGCGTTTCTCTTCGTCGCTCTTGATGTCGATCCGCCACCCGCTCAGCTTCGCGGCCAATCGGACGTTCTGGCCTTTCTTGCCGATGGCGAGCGACAACTGCCTGTCTTCGACCACCACCTCCACGACCTTCGCATGCTCGTCGACGATCGTGACGCGCTGCACCTTGGCGGGGCTGAGGGCGTTCTGGATGAACTGGATCGGATCGTCAGAGTAATCGATGATGTCGATCTTCTCACCGCGCAGTTCGCGGATGATCGCCTGCACCCGCGTGCCCTTCATGCCGACGCACGCGCCGACCGGATCGACATCGCGCTCACGGGAGTAGACCGCGACCTTCGCCCGATCGCCGGCCTCGCGCACCGCCCCCTTGATCACCACGGTGCCGTCGTAGACCTCCGGCACTTCCTGCTCGAACAACCTGATGAGCAGCGCCGGGTCGGTGCGCGACAAGATGATCTGCGGGCCCTTGCTGCTGCGCGTGGCTTCCTTCACCACGGCGCGCACGCGGTCGCCGGGCGCGTAGCTTTCGGCGCGGGACTGCTCCTTGCGCGGGAGCACGGTCTCGATGCGACCGACTTCCATGATGATGTCGCCGTTCTCGAACCGCTTCACCACGCCCGTGATCACTTCGCCGATGCGCTGGTTGTACTCGGCAAAGATGTGCTCCCGCTCGGCCTCGCGTACTTTCTGGAAGATCACCTGCTTGGCCGTCTGCGCCGCGATGCGCCCGAACCCTTCCGTCGGTTTCGGGAACTCCATTTCGTCGCCCATCTCGACGCTGGCGGCCACCTCGTCGCCGTACGCATCGCGATACAGATCGCGGGCCTCCTGAATGCTGATTTCGGTGGCCGGCGTCTCGACCTGTTCCACCACCGTCCGCACCGCAACCAACTCCACCTGGGCCGTGTCGGGATTGAACCGCGCCTTCAGGTTTTCGCCGGTCTTGAATACCTTCCGCGATGCCGTCAGCACCGCGTCCTCGATGGCGGCAATGACGACTTCGGGCCCGATCCCCCGCTCCTTGGCGAGGGCCTCGATGGTCTGCTGGACGGGGTTGTTCGTACCTGCCATGCTTAAAACTCCACTTCCAACCTGGCGCGCGCAATCAGCCCGACCGGAACTCGCCGGACTCGTCCGCCGAGATCGGCGACAAGCACGTGCTCGTCCTCCAGACCCCGCAGTCGACCCTTCAACTGCTTCTGTCCATCCACCGCGTCGGTCAGCACCAGCTTGGCCAGGCAACCGGCGAACCGGCGGTAGTCATCCGGGCCGCGCAACGGACGGTCGAGGCCAGGCGAGGAAACCTCGAGGGTATAGTGGTGCTCGATCACGTCCTCAACATCGAGCAACGTGGCCACCTCGTGACTGACCTGCTGGCAGTCCTCGATGGTGACCCCAACGCCTGCTGCCGTGCCGGCCCGCCCGGGGTGAACCGGAGCACCCGGCCGATCGAGGAAAATGCGCAGCATCCAGCCGTACGACTCGCGGCGATACTGGATGTCGAATACGTCGAGCCCCCGCGAGCGCGCGACGCGTTCGGCGATGGCCCGAATCCGACCAAGACGGCTGACCTCGGCTCCGCTCTCCATGAACCTACCGGTCTCTGAAACGAAAAAAAGTGGGTACCGACACCCACTTCAGCAGTCTCAGACGCGACTTCCAAAGCACTGTAGTATATCACTCGGGCTCGACGCCGGGCAACGGCCGGACAATCAGGTCGTAGTCGTGCGAGCCCACGACGGTGCCGTTCACGAACTGGCCCGGGCGCACGGCACCCGGATCGATGTCGGTGAGGTACACACAGGAGTCGATCTCGGGTGCTTGGCTGGCCAGCCGGCCCCGCAGCACCAGACCATGGTCGGGGGCCGGGCCGTCCACCAGCACGCGGACTATCTCACCCACTCGGCCCCGCTGCACTCGGCGCACCATGCGCCGCTGCAGGGCCATCAAGCTGTTGCGACGGCGCGTTTTCACCGATGTCGGCACAGTGTCGGTGAGCGCGAAGGCGCTGGTGCCGTCTTCATGAGAATAGGTGAACACGCCGAGGTGGTCGAACGCGATATCCCGCACGAAGCTCGAGAGCGCCTGGAAATCCTGGGGCGTTTCGCCAGGAAACCCCACAATCAACGTCGTGCGCAGCGCGACGCCTGGCACGCGGGTCCGGATCCGATCCAGCAGGCGCCGGTAGGACGCGCCGGTGCCCGGCCGCCTCATGCGCTTGAGCACGCCGTCGGCCGCGTGCTGCAGTGGGAGATCCACGTAGCGGCAAACCTTGTCACACTCGGCCATGGCGTCCAGCACATCGTCGCCGATGGTGGTGGGGTAGAGGTACAAGAGCCGGATCCAGGCCAGCCCATCGACGTGGTTCAGCTGGCGCAGCAACCGCCCGAGCGCTCCGCGTTCACCGCGGTCCACGCCGTAGAAGGTCGTGTCCTGCGAAATCAGGATGAGTTCTCGCACGCCGCGATCGGCCAGCCGTCTGGCCTCGGCCAGAATCGACTCGGACGTGCGGCTCCGATAGTGCCCCCGCAGCATCGGGATGATGCAGAACGCGCACGTGTAGTCGCAGCCTTCGGCAGCCTTGACATAGGCGAAGTGCCTGGGCGTGATGAGCGTGCGCGGCGTGTCGGCGTCATACAGATAGGCCGGCAGCGGCGCCGGGCTGGCCGGCTTCCTCTGGGCGTCCGCCCTGCTACGAAATAGCGTGACCGGCAGGGCGGCCGGGCCCGCGGGGACCGTTCGGGGCGGCCCGGTCGCGGCGGCGACCGCGTTGACGATGTCCGGCACCTCGCCTGTGCCGAGCACCTCGTCGATCTCGCCGATCTGCGCGCGCAGTTCGTCGCGGTAGCGCTCGGCCAGACACCCGGTCACCACCAATTTCCGTGCGCGGCCGGTGCGCTTCAACTCGGCCATCTCGAGAATCGCGTTCACCGATTCCTGCTTGGCCGAGTCGATGAAGGCGCACGTATTGACCACCAGCACGTCGGCCTCTCCGGCCTCGGTCGTCACGTCGTGGCCGGCCTGCTGGACCAGTCCAATCATCACCTCGGAATCGACGAGGTTCTTTGGACAGCCGAGCGAGATGAATCCAATCTTCATGGGCTGGGGGACCGAGACTTGTCACCAGGGCTTAGGGACCAGGGATTCGCTGCCAATCCCTGATCTCGGTCTACGGGTAGATCCGGTTCAGCGTGCGCGCGTAGGGGATGGCCTCGCGCAGATGATCGAGGCCGCAGATCCAACTGACGACTCGTTCGATCCCCATACCGAATCCGCCGTGCGGGACGCCGCCGAAACGGCGAAGATCGAGGTACCAGTCAAATGCCTCAGGTGGCAGGCCGTGGTCTTGGATGCGCTTCATCAGCAGCGCGTAATCGGCAATGCGCTGGCTGCCGCCGATAATCTCGCCGTAGCCTTCCGGCGCCAGCACATCGACACACAAGGCCACCTCGGGACGCGTCGGGTCAGGCTCCATGTAGAAGGCCTTCACCTGCGAGGGATAGCGGTGCACGGCGACCGGACGGTCGAAGCTGTTGGCCAGGATGGTTTCATCGGGCGCGCCGAAGTCGCCGCCCCACTCGAAGGGCTGGCCCTTCTGGTGCAGCAGTTGCACGGCTTCGTCGTAGCTGATGCGCGGGAAGGGCTTCTTGACCAGCTCGAGCTTCGAGAGATCGCGCTCGAGGCGCGTCAATTCGGTGCGACGGCGCTCCAGCACGCTGGCGACCACCGACACGACCAGATCTTCGGCCAGCTCGATCACATCGTCGAGTGTCGCCCACGCCACCTCGGGTTCGACCATCCAGAATTCCGTCAGATGCCGCCGCGTCTTCGACTTCTCCGCGCGAAATGTCGGGCCGAAGCAGTACACCCGTCCCAGGGCCATCGCGTTGGCCTCGTTGTACAGCTGCCCGCTCTGAGTCAGGTACGCCGTCTGCTCGTCGAAGTACGCCACCGGAAACAGCGTGGTCGTGCCTTCGCAGGCGGCTGGCGTGAAGATGGGCGTGTCGGCCAGGACAAACCCGCGGTCGTCAAAAAACCGCCGGACCGAGGCGATCACTTCGGCCCGGACGCGCAGGATGGCGTGCTGCCGCTCGGTGCGAATCCACAGGTGCCGACGATCCATCAGGTAGTCGACACCATGTTCCTTCGGCGTAATCGGGTAGTCCGCCGCGAGGCCGACAATCTCGAGCGAGGCCGCGTCGATCTCGTATCCGCCGGGCGCACGCGTGTCGGCCCTGACCCGACCGGAGAGAATCAGCGACGTCTCTTGGGTCAGGTGGTCGGCAGCCAGAAACGTGGCGTCGTCGACCGACGATTTCGACATGACGACCTGGATGAAGCCGCTGCCGTCGCGCACCGTCAGGAAGTGGATCCTGCCGCTCGATCGCCGGCTGTGCAGCCAGCCGCGAATCACGACCGGCTGTCCCTCGTACCTGGCGATATCCTCGATGTAGGCGATCCGACCTTCGTGTGTCATCTCCAACTCCCCACTGCTTCCTCCATCCGCGCGCAGGCAGCCTGCGCGCGCCGCAGCACCGCGGCAGGAGAGGCAGTGGCCGCCAGCTCCAACATCATGACGCCGTCGTACCCGATTTTCTGCAGCGCCATCAGCGCCGCCGGCCACTCGATCACGCCGTCAAACGGCGGCAGGTGTTCGTCGCGACTGCCATGATTGTCGTGCACGTGTGTCGTGACGAGCAGTCCCGACAGCGTTTCGACGGCCTCAACCGGATCGCCCATCAACTGCGCGTGGCCAAAGTCCAGACACACGCCGGTCCGGGGCAGATCCAGCTCGTCTTCCAGCAACGACACCAGCGCGTCGGGAGCCGACAAGCGGTTTGGAATCACTTCCAGCGCCACGCGCACGCCGAGCGGCTCGGCCGCTTCCGCAATCTGCCCGATGCTGCGACGCGCGGCGTCCTTGTGGTTGTCGCCCCCGGGCACCACCAGCGCGTCGGGGATGCCCACGTGCAGCACCAGAAAACCCACCGGTACGCGACGCGCAAGATCCAAGGCGGCGACCGTTTCGCGAACCGCCCGCTCCCGGACCTTCCCGTCCGGAGAGGCGTTCGAAAACGGCGATCCCCACTGGCCGTGCTCGAAGCGATCGGTGAACGGCGCGTGGATCGCATGCAGCCGCAACGTCTCCGACGCGAGCCACGCCGCCAGCTCGTCGAGCGCGGTCGCGCTGTGGTAATCGACATGCGATCGGGTGGCGACGACCTCGACCGTTTCGAATCCGTGCGCGGCCACTTCGGCCAGATGTTCGTGGCGCAGTCGTTGGCCGTGGTAGAGCTGGGTGGAGACTCCGAACTGCACGAGAGCCTGCTCCTCCGTATGATGAAACCTCTATTGTAGCGGATTCTCTCCGGCGGTCGTCATCGACGTGCCGGCGAGACAGCCTCCATGGGCTTCATCGCACCGAACGAAGCCAGTTTGTCGTCACCCCCGCAATAAGCTTGCCCCGCACTTGATGCGGGGCGGGGGTCCAGTCCTGGATTCCCGCCTTCGCGGGAATGACGGGACGGCGCCGCTCCCGGCGCTGATCAACCTTGGGCGGCCGTAGCCGAAGGCGGAGGCGCCCGTCGGAGGGCTCGGCATGTCGAGGTGGCGCTTCGCTGGATTACTTAGCGGAGTTCGTCGACATAGGGCGCCAGCAGGTCGCGCAGCCTCGAAAACCGTGCGTACTTGGCCAGATTGGTCGCGACGTGGCGCAACGTGCGCGGCATGTACTGGATGTAGACGGCGTTGCGCCGGGTGGCCGTCTGATAGCCGAACGTGCCGAGCGCTTTCAGGTTGCGCTGGAGCGCCATCAGGTCGAATCGCCGGCGGAATTCCTCGGCCTGATCGCCCGTCGCCGGCTGGCCCTTCAGCGCAAGGAAGTACGCGATATAGGCCTGGACCGCGTCCTCGCTGATTTCCACATACGAGTCGCGTAGCAGCGACACCATGTCGTAGGTGTCGGGCCCAAGGCGGGCGTCCTGGAAGTCGATGATGAACAACTGACCGTCGCGATACATCAGGTTGCGGCTGTGGTAGTCGCGGTGGCAGAGCACCCGCGGTTCGGCAGCCAACTCCTGGATGATGGCCGCGCATTCCTGTCCGATGGCCGCGCGCGCCGCCGGTGCAATGTCGGCGCCCCGGTAGGCCACCACGAAATGCTTTACGAAAAAGTCCAGCTCCCACGTCAGCTTGTCCACGTCGAACGCGATGCGGTATGGCACGTACCGGTCAGACACCAATTCCTGGCCCCGGTGCTGGATCGCGGCCAGAAACCCGATGGCCTGCCGGTAGAGCGCCGTGTGCTCGGCTGGTGCTGCCGCGCCCAGGTGCGCCTGCAGGGTCACGTCACCAAGATCTTGCTGCACCAGGATGCCCAGATCGTCAGCGTGGCCCTGAATCGCCGGAATGGGCACCGGTACCTCCTCCAGCAGCCGCGCGACATTTACAAACGGCAGCTCCTCGAATCGAAACGGGGAGCTGTTGAGCGCCAGTACGAAGGTAGCGCCATCGCGCGGGATCACGCGGAAGTATTGGCGGTCAGACGCGTCACCCGTCAATGGCAACACCAGAGCTCGCGGGCCATCCAGGCCGGCTCGCTCGAGGTAGGTCACGATCGCCGCGGGCAGCGGACTATCAGGGGTCGCTTTCAGCGTCGTCATGTCAGTCGTTTCTGTACGCGATGTTACGAGGTTCGTAATTGTTTACCGCCTAGAGATCAAGCGGCAAACAATTACTAGTAACTGTTTGCCGAGTTGCTTCCGATCGACCCGGTAAACAGTTACCGAGGTTCGAGCGGCGAGATCAGGAGTCCACCCGCCACCTCGTTGTTCGCACCCGGCTCCAGGCCAGTGCGGGGTACGATGACCGATCGCGTGTAGTGGGCTCCATCCGGAATCGTCACGCCGCTGGCGACAATGCACGAGTCGAGACAGGCGGCGCGGCTCACGTGCACATCATCCCACAGCACCGTGCGTGCGACACGCGCCTGTGGATCCACCACCGATTCCGGCCCCGCCACCACATCACCCAGGCCTTCGTCACGTGCCACGGCCAGGCAAGTGGACCAGTAGTCGGCCGGCGTGCCGATATCCCGGAACGGCGCGGTGCAGGTGAACGCACGCACAGAACCGGGCGATGCGGCAATGAGAGCGCGGTACACCTGTCCGACCGTCTCAGCCGGCGCATCCGGATCGAGCGGCGCGAAGATGCGCGACTCGACGGCCTGAACGCCGATGAAATGCCAACCGCCACGGCCAGATCCCGGCCGCGTGAATCCCATGACGAAGCCGCCGGCGTCAACCGTCACGCTCCCGTACCGCATCGGGTCGGGATTGACCACCAGCGCCATGGTCGCCAGCGCGCCGCTTGCCACGTGTTGCGCCGACAGCGCAGTGAGATTCGGCGTGGTGAGCGTGTCGCCGTTGATCAAGAAGAACCGGTCAGCCTCGAGCAACGGCAGCGCACGGGCAGGGCCGCCGGCGCTGCCCAGGATGTCACGTTCCCACGAATAACGCACCGCCACACCGAAGGCCTGGCCATCACCGATGGCGGCCGTAATCGTGGCGGGCAAATGATGCAGATTCAGGACGGCCGACCGCACCCCTTCCGACGCGAGCCAGCGCAGAATCCTCCCCGAGAGCGGCACGCCCGCCACCGGCATCGCCGGCTTGGCCCGCAGCCGCGACAACGGCCGAAGCCGCGTACCCAGTCCAGCCGTCAGCACCATCACTGGCCATGGACAGGCCGGATGGTGAGGCTGCGCCCCGCCGGTCATCACGATTCCCGGCCCGGATCGTCGAACACCATGTTCGAGCCCTTGAAGCCGAGCGCTTCGCGATTAGTCAGGAACAGGCGATGGTAAGAATCCAGGATGTAGTCTCCGCGGCTCCGGCCCAGGGCCCGTGCGGTCGCGTCGATGCCAGCCTCGCCCCCCTCGATCTCGACAAAGGTACCCACCGGTGTTTCGTCGACCGCGATGACCACGTCTGTCCAGGCGAATTCCTCGCGGTACTTCTGGTACCGGAACCAGACGTGGAGGCCCAGCCGTTCGAGCACTTGCCGCAGCATCTCGCCATCGGCCACCACGGTCTCCAGTTCCTCGCGCACCTTCATGGGGCCCGGTTGGACCGGGCCCTTGAAGGTCAACAGGCTGCGCTGTCCTTCGTTCCTGATGCGCAACGCCGACCGCTCCATCCGCAGCCGCTCATCGTCGGTATCGAAGAGGCAGTCTTCCTGAAAGCGCCGGCCCCTGTGCAGCGACGCACCAAGCCCCCGCACCGCCTCTCGGGCGTCGGCGGCCGTGTCGAATCGCAGCTTGATCTCTCGCTCGACGGGTTCATCCATCGCCGTTACCTCCCCATTATCTGCGCCACAGCATACCAGTCAGCGCCGGCGTTCCGACCTGCTTGCCGAACACCATCACCCGGTGCGTGCTGCCCAGGCCTCCCGGCAGCAGCAGCGTTTTCAGGGCCAGCCGATCGCGAAGGCGGTCGGGACCGGCCACCTCGGCCAGCAGGCCCGTGTGTTCCGCGAGATTCAGCAGGAAGCGTGATTGGTCGACCACGCCGAGAGTAATAAGGCCCGAACGCTCGGCTTCGCGCCGAATCGAGGTGAGATCCACATGCGACGTCAGATCGCGCGTGCCAGGCGCAGCCAGCCAAGCAGGCGTGCCGCGACCACGCTGGTCGGCCGCGTCGGCCACGTGCCGGTAAAACGTGGTCAGCGTGCCGTCGGCGTGTGCTGGGGAGTAGAGCTCGACTGCTTCGTGGCCGTAATCGACGAGCAGAAGAAAGCCGCGCGTCAGGCTGCTGGCGGCCGCCCGGATCCACGCCAGTGCGGCCAGATTGATCTCGGCCCGCGCGCCGACGTCCAGCGTGATCCCCAGGCGTTCGAGATGCGTGGCGAGGGCTGGCGACGAGACCTCACCGAGACGTTCCACGAACTGGCCGGCTTCGATGTCGACGAAGATCTCGCAGAGACCCTGTGCGGTCATCGCCACTCGGTGCACGGGAAACGCATCCAGCAATTCGTTGGCGAACAACACGCCGGAACACGCGGTGGGCAAATCGGCGGATGACGAGGCGAACCTGCCCGGGTGATCCGCATACACGCCGGCGTGCGCCAGGCGAGCGGCTGCGCTGCGCTCGGACAGGTGCACGGCGATCGACTGGTAAAATGAGGGATCCCGGCGTTGTGCGCCGTCCAGCACGTCGCGCGACAACCGTCCGTTGCCGGCGCCGGCTTCCACCAACTCGAAAGGAACGGCGGGCGGCGCCCCGGCCGGAGCCATCGCACGCCACATTTCCGCGAACTGCCGCGCCAGCAGCTCACCGAACAGCGGGCTGGCATCGACGCTCGTGTAGAAATCGCCCGTGCGGCCCGATCGCTGGGCTGCACGGGCATAGTAGCCGGCGTCTGGAGCGTAGAGCGCCAGGTCCATGTACTCGGCCACCGTGATGGGACCCTGCTGCCGGATGCGATTGGCGATCAGCGTGCAACAGCCCGGTTCCATCACGATGAGCCGGAGAGGACCGGCTACTCCTTGGTGACGGTGACGAAGGTCTCCTGGCCCTGCCTCCACAACAGCAGGAACGCCGTACCGCCCGACTTGATCGCCTGCAGCGCGCGATGCGCCTCAGCCACCGCTTCGACGGGCCGGCGGTTGACTTGCAGAATCACGTCGCCGGGTCGCACACCGGAGCGGGCGGCTGGACCGGCCGCGTCGATGTCGGTCACGAGCACTCCTCGTGTGCCAGGCGGCACCTGCAGCCTGCGCGCCATCTCCGCGCCCAGCGGCCCGAGCGTCAGGCCGAAGCCATTGCCCGTCGTTTCTTCCGTCGGGCTGGTGTCGCGGTTGCTGCCTTCGGTTTCAAGGTTCAGTTCTTCGACCGTCACCGACAAGCTCTTTTCGGCTTTGTCGCGAAGGACCCGCACCGGCACGGTGGCCCCCGGTGAGGTGGCCATCACGATTGCCACCAAGGCGTTGCGATTCTTCACGCTCTTGCCGTTGAACTCCAGGATCACGTCTCCGGGTTCCAGGCCGGCCTTGACCGCCGGACTGTTGGGCAGGACGGAGGACACCAGTGCGCCTTTGCGCTCCTTCAATCCGAATTCGTCCAGCGCGTCTCGAGGGATGTCCCCTACCTGTACGCCAATCCGGCCGCGCACCACCTTGCCCTTCTGCAGTTGCGGCAGGATGTCGCGCATCGCATTGATCGGCACCGCGAAGCCGATGCCGATGTTGGCGCTGCGCATGCCGTCGGTATAGATGGCCGTGTTGATGCCAATCACTTCCCCGCGCAGGTTAAGCAGCGGGCCGCCCGAGTTACCCGGGTTGATGGCGGCGTCGGTCTGAAGCACGTCCTCGGTGCGTCCGTCGGCAACCTGCAGGGGCCGCCCGAGCCCGCTAATCACGCCCACGCTGACGGTGAAGTTGAAGTTGAACGGGTTGCCGATCGCCATCACCCAATCGCCGGGCTGGATCTGGGTCGAATCGCCGAGCCTGGCTTCAGGCAGGGGACGGGCGGGCTTCTCGGTGAGCTGAATCAACGCCGTATCGGTCAACCGGTCGCGCCCGACGACCTTGGCCAGGTAGACCTCGTCCGGCTCGTCGCCGAAAAACCCGACTTCGATCTTCGTCGCGCCTTCCACCACATGGTTGTTGGTGACGATGTACCCGTCTTTGCTGATGATGAACCCGGTGCCGGCCGCCATCATCGTCTCTTCGCGGGGCTGACGGCCGCGCGGTTGAGGCATGTTGAAAAACGGATTTTGATCGTTGCCACCGCCGAAGAAGTCGGACAGATCCTGCGCGCGCCTCTTTGACGTGGTTCGGATGTTCACCACCGACGGCGTGACCGTCTTGGCAATGCTCCGGAACGTCTGGGAGTCGAGCGCCCCGGTGACCGGCGTGCTGGCGCCAACCTGAGGCGTCAACGGTTGTGCCTCGGAACGCGGCGACAGATCCAGACGAGAAGCGATCACCATGCCGACAGCCAGTGAGGCGACGGCAATCAGCACACCATAGAACAACGTGGTCTTGCGGCTTGACATTCCCAATCCTCCAACAAACGACACCCTCAACAGCCGTCCAGCGTTTCGCCAGCCGGGACGGGACACTAGCAAGGCGCCACGGTCAAGTATACGCTGCCCTCCACCAGACCGGCACGTGCCCGGGCGGTCTCCGTCAGCGCGTTGACAACGAGGAGCCCCTCCGGTACTTTGACGCCGCCCCAGCGGCGGAAGTTTGGAAGGAGGAGGCGCTGGTGGGTCCGGGCGTCTATAATCTAGAAGCCAGCCCTTGTTGCCGTGACGTCTGTGCTGTTTGATCGCGACCGCCGCGGGTGCCTCGCCGGCGCCCGCCGGGGGTTGCGCAGAGAGTGACCGTGTTCCGACCAGCATCCAAACTCCTCGCCGCCGCGTTGTTCAGTGTGTCGCTAGCGGGCCAGCAGACCGCTTTGCCGGCCGCACCGGCCAGGCCCGATCCCCAGATACCGCCGATCACCTTCCGCGCCGAAGTGAACTACGTGGAGGTGGACGCCATCGTAGAAGATGCCCAGGGCAACTTCGTTCGCGATCTGGGGAAGGCCGACTTCCAGATCTTCGAATCCGACAAGCTTCAGACGATCTCTGCGTTTGCGGCCGTGAGTATTCCGGTGGAGCGCGCCGAGCGCCCCCTGTTCTCCACCAAGGAGATTCCGCCCGATGTGCGATCGAACGCCGCGGGCCCAAGCGGCCGGATCTACGTGCTGTTGCTCGACGACATGCACACCGATCCGCTCCGGTCCACTCACGTGCGCAGGGCGGCAAAGCAGTTCATCACTCGCAACCTGGGATCAAACGACCTAATGGCGGTGCTGCAGACCAGCGGCAAGCTCGACGCCAGCCAGGACTTCACCGACAACCGGCAGCTGCTGCAGAACGCCGTCGACAAGTTCATGGGCCGAAAGCTTCGGTCAACCGTCCTCAACAAGATGGACGAGTACAACCGGCTGCGCGAGATAGGGCTGGGAAACGACCCGATCAAGGATGCCGACGAACAGCAACGGGCCTACAACGCCAGGTCCATGCTGTCCACACTGAAGAACGTATCCGAGTTCCTCGCCGGTGTCCGGGGGCGGCGCAAAGCGCTGGTGCTGATCTCGGAAGGGATCGACTACAACATCGAGAACTGGAAGGACAATAGCGAGGCGTTTGCCGTCCGCGACGAAACCCGTGACGCGATTGCGGCGGCCACGCGGGCCAATGTGAACATCTACTCGATCGATCCGCGCGGGCTGGCCACCATGGGCGACGAGATAATCCAGATGTCGTCCCAGGCGCCCGACATGCCGTTTGGCGCGACCAACCTGCAGAACGAACTCCGCGCCTCGCAGGACACGCTCCGCGTCCTGTCTGACGAAACCGGCGGGTTTGCCTCGGTGAGCAGCAATGATTTCGGCAGCGCCTTCGAGCGCATCGTCGATGAGAACAGTTCGTACTACGTGCTCGGGTACTACCCGTCCAACGACAAACGCGACGGCCGGTTCCGCCCGATCGACGTGCGCGTGACCCGTCCCGGTCTGAAGGTGCGCGCGCGTCGGGGGTACATGGCGCCCACCGGCAAGGTGCCTCCGCCGAACACGTTGAATCCGACGGAAGGCACGTCGGCCGAACTGCGCAATGCGCTCAATAACCCGTTGCAGACGACGGGCCTGACCATGTCGGTGTTCGCGGCGCCGTTCCGCGGAGCCGCGCCCAACGCGTCGGTCGTGGTGGTCACCCAAGTGCGTGGCAGTGACATGGCGTTTACCGAGAAAGACGGCAAGTTCCTGAACACGCTTGAAATGTCGTATCTGGCGATCAACGAGCAGGGCAAGGTAGCCGGCGGCAACCGCGAGTCGTTGAACATGGCGCTGAAGCCCGACACCTACCGGCAGGTGATGCGGACCGGCTTCCGCATGCAATCGACATTCGATCTGCCGCCGGGCAAGTACACGCTGAAGCTGGCGGCGCGCGAAAGCGGCGGCCGGGCTGGCTCGGTGCACTACGACCTAATCGTCCCAGATTTCGCCAAAGAGCCGCTCACCATCAGCGGCCTGGCCATCACGTCGTCGTCGGCCGGCCAAGTGCCCACCGCTGGCACGTTGCCCGACCTGCGCGACATGTTGCCGACGCCGCCCACGACGTCACGTGAGTTCAGCGCCCGCGACGAATTGGCGTTGGTGGTCGAGATCTACGACAACCAGGCCGCAGTGAACCATGCCGTGGACATCACCGCGACACTGCGATCGAATGAAGGGCACGTCGTGTTCACCAACAACGAACGCCGCCAGAGCAAGGAGCTGGGGGGCAGCCGCGGCGGCTTTGGCTACACCGCGCGCATTCCGCTCGGGGAACTCGCGCCGGGCCTGTACCTGCTGAGAGTGGAAGCCAAGTCGAGCCTTGGCGCTGGCGGGCTTGTCGGCCGGGACGTGCAGATTCGCATCACACCGTAGGGACGACCGGTCGGTCGTCCCTACGATGACCGCGTGTCCGTTCTGGTGACGCCCGGCCTAGAATACCTTCACCAGCTTGGTCTTCACCTTGCCGTTGGCGTGCGTAAAGACGTAGCTGTTGCGCGTCATCCGCGGATCCTTCGGCGTCTTCAACGTGAGGGTGGCGATCTCGCCGGGCATCAGCGGTTTCGGCCACCGGTCTTTCGATCCGGTCACCGGGTTGTTGGCCTTGTCCCACCAGTACTCCTCGACCTTCAACCCCGCAATCGACCCGTTGGTGGAGATGTTTTTCACCTTGATGACGGTGATGACCATGTTGGTTTTGTAGTCGACCGTGGTCACCGGCGTCATGTAGGCGAGGTCTGCCTCGCCCCGAATCGGGGCCACATACGTTCCCTGCGCGGCCGCGATGCCCGCGCACAAGACCAGAACTGCAACAGCGGCAAGCGCAGCGTGAACCAGGCGAGTCATATTCCCTCCAAGGGGCAGGATGATGCCGAGACCACCGACTATGACAGGCGGGATTATAAGACGCCGGGCCATCAAAGCTCAAATCGCCAGGCCCCCCAGGCTACATTTCGCCGTTCCAATCCTCCGGATCGGGGTTAGCAGAACGGTAGACCTCCAGGTGCCACTTCCCGCCGCCCCACGGTTCGATCACCTCGGTGACCACCACATCGACGAGAATCTCAGCAAAACTACGGGATTCGGTGTCGCCTTCCAGGTGGTAGGCGGGATCGTCCCACAGGAAGGTCGGATACAGCACCAGCGTCAGGAAGAGGTCGTACCCATCGTCGATGACGATCAACTGGCCGCAGGGGCGCTTCAGGGTGGAATGATAGACGAGGTATTTCTCGGCGCTATGGGCCCGGATGTAGCGCTTCACCGCGAATTCCTTCGCGACGATTTCCTCCACCGCAATCTTCTTGTCCCAGCAATCAGAGCAGTACCGTTCGTCGCCGCGGGGTTCCGACACTTCCTTGGCCCCGCAGAGGGCGCAATGCGGCTTTTCGACCGATTTTCGTGCCATCGCAAGAATCTTATCCCAGAATCGGATCGGCCGCCCGCTGGGAACCTAGCCGCGCTACCCTTCGACTCAGTTATGTCGACAGAGCGCGGGGCCAGCCGAGCGCGCTGCCAACGGACTCGGTCCACGGCAGAGGCCATCGACACAAGTGAGCTCAGGGCTTAGGATCGTGTGATGGCCCGTCCCGCCCACCTCGGCATGCGCCATCTCGCCCTGAATGTCCGGAACCTGCCGGCCATGAAGGCGTTTTACGTCGACCTGCTTGGTTTCAGCGTGGAATGGGAACCCGACCCCGACAACGTGTACCTGACGTCGGGGCGCGACAATCTCGCCCTGCACCGTGCCTCGGGCCTCTTGGCGCACGTGCTCGGAGCCCTCGATCACCTGGGTTTGATTGTGGCCGAACCGGCGGACGTCGACGCGTGGGCTGCGTACCTTGAGGCCAACCACGTCGTTCTCGACATGCAGCCGAAGACGCACCGCGACGGTGCCCGCTCCTGCTACTTTCGAGATCCCGACGGCAACCGTGTGCAGATCATGCACCACCCGCCCATCAGCACCGCAGGTTAGCCGTGTCGTGCGGGCCTCTGTCTTCCGGCTACAGTCGACCGTCTTCTGTCTTCCGTCTTCTGTCTTCTGACTGCTGTCTTCTGTCTTCCGTCTTCGGTCCGGTGTCCGTGCCATTGGCCAGCGCCGGCCCGTACATCTGTTCGACGTACTGCTTCATCATGCGGCGTGTGGTGAACATCGGCATGATGGTGCGGATCGATTCCTTGACCGTCCGGATCCACACGCGCGGCACGTCGTGTGCGTCCCGGTCGTAGAACGCGGGCACCACCTGCGTCTCCAGCAGCGTGTAGAGCGCGTCGGCGTCAGCGGCGTCCACCGCGGCTTGATCGTCGCCGGCCGGATGGCCCTCGATGAGCCAGCCATTCGACCCGTTGTAGCCTTCCGCCCACCATCCATCCCCGATGCTCAGGTGCGGCACGCCATTGATGGCGGCTTTCATGCCGCTGGTGCCGCTGGCTTCCAGGGGCTTGCGGGGGTTGTTCAGCCACACGTCGCATCCGTGTACGAGGTAGTGGGCGACGTGCAGGTCGTAGTCGTCGACAAAGGCGATGCGGCCGCCCAATACGGGGTCGACCGCCCGCCGGTACACCTGCTGCAGGTGCCGTTTGCCCACATCGTCGGCGGGATGTGACTTGCCGGCGAAGACGATCTGGACCGGTCGGCGCAGCGTCGAGAGGATAGCCGCCAGTCGCGACGGATCGTGAAAAACGAGCTCGGGTCGCTTGTACGCGGTGAAGCGCCGCGCAAACCCGATGGTCAGGGCCGATGGATCGAGCAACGTGCCGGTGGCGACTACCTGTGCTGCGCTGACCATGTCGCGGGTCCAGCGTTCGCGCGCGCGATCCTGGATGAACGCGAACAGCTCGGACCGCATCATCTGGCGTACGTGCCACAACTGGTCGTCGGGAATGTCGAGCACGCGATCCCAGAACTCGGGCTCGTCGAGACGATCGCGCCAGTCCGGCCCCAACGCCTGGTCGAAGAGTTTCGCCATCGGTGTGGCCACCCAGGTGCCGGCGTGTACGCCGTTGGTCACGGTACGTATTGGCGACTCGGCGGCCGGTGTGGCCGGCCAGATCGAGGTCCACATGTGGCGGGTGACATCGCCGTGCAGCTGGCTGACGGCGTTGATGCCGGTGGCCGTGCGCATGGCGAGGGCCGTCATGTTGAACTGCGGCCCGACTCCATTGTCGTGCGCGCCCAGTGCCAGGAACCGATCGCGGTACTCGCCCAGGCTGCCCCAGGCACCTGCCAGATGCGTTTCGACCAACTGGAACGGGAACGCATCGTGTCCGGCCGGCACCGGCGTGTGGGTGGTGAACACGGTCGTGCGCTGTACGTGCGCCAGGGCAGCATCGAAGGTCGCACCCTGCTCGAGGTGGTCCCAGATGCGCTGCAGCGCCACAAATGCGGCATGCCCTTCGTTCAGGTGCCACACCTTCGGCGCGATGCCCATCGCGCGAAGCGCGCGGACGCCGCCCAGGCCGAGCACGATTTCCTGCTGCACGCGCATTTCCTGGTTGCCGCCGTACAGCCGTGCCGACAGTTCGCGATCCCAGGGCGCGTTGGCGTCGAGAGCCGTGTCGAGCAGCAGGAGCGTGACCCGACCGACGCGTACCCGCCACACCGCCGCCTGCACGGTGCGGGTGCCCAGCGGCACCGAGACGACGCACCGCTCGCCGTCGGGCGTGAGGGCCGGCTCGACTGGTGCATCGTGCCAGTCAATCTGTTCGTAGGTCTCAATCTGCCAGCCTTCGGCCGAGACCTTCTGGTGGAAGTACCCCTGCGGGTACATGAAACCCACACCCACAAAAGGCAGACCCAGGTCGCTCGCCTCCTTGCAGATGTCGCCCGCCAGTACGCCCAAGCCGCCCGCGTAGATTGGCAAGGATTGATGGAGAGCAAACTCGGCCGAGAAGTACGCAATCGTTCTGCCGTTGGTCTCGCCGTAGGTCTGAACCCACCAGGTGTCCCGGGCTGCGCGTGCCGCCCGGAGCCCCCGCAAGGCATCGTCGTAGAGCGCCAGGAACGCGCGATCGTGTGCAACGTCGTTCAGGCGTTCGGGTGCGATCAACCGCAGCATGCGAACCGGGTTGTCTGCGGTCGTCCGCCACAGCTGGTAGTCCAGCCGGCGGAACATCTCGCGGGTGCGATCCTGCCAGCTCCACCACAGGTCGGAAGCCAGCTCGCCGAGGTCCTTGATGCGTTCGGGGAATTGCGGAAACGTGGAAGTCATTGCGCGGCGCGTCCGTCCTGGGTTGTTGACACGAGACTGCAATCGTATCGGCGGGCAGCGTCCTGCGTCAAACCTGTTGTAAGGCCGGGTGTCGACGCTGGCGTGAACGCTGGCGTTTGTGGCGGCCCCGCGTCTGCGAGTAGAATCGGCGCACGTCGCGTCATCCTGGAGAGACCGCATGAGCAGAAAAGTGAACCGTCGTGATTTCGTGTTGTCGGGCGCCGCCGCCGTGGTGGCAGCCGCCGCAGTCCCGCCGGCCCCGGCATTCGGGCAGGCGCCCACGATGATGGTGAGGAAGACCGTGAAGCCGATTGTGGTGTCATCGGCAAACGGGAACCAGTTCAAGAACGGCGGCCCCGTCACGGGGGTGCAGAAGGCGTTTACGCTGATCACCGGCGGCTCCGACGTGCTGGATGCCGTCATTGCCGGCGTGAACGTGTGTGAACTCGACCCGCAAGACACCAGCGTCGGCTACGGCGGGTTGCCCAACGCCGACGGCATCGTGCAGCTCGATTCGTCGTGCATGCACGGGCCGAAAAAACGTGCCGGTGCGGTGGCGTGCATCGAGGGCGTGCGCACGCCGTCGCTGGTGGCCAAGGCGGTGCTGGACAGCACCGACCATCACCTGCTGGTCGGCAAGGGCGCGCAAGATTTCGCCCGCAACATGGGGTTTACCATTGAAGCCGACCTGAACACCGATCGGTCACGGACACTCTGGCTCGAGTGGAAGCGTCGCACCGATCCCGATCACTACCTCGATCCCATCAAACGGTTGGAAGCCGGCTACCAGGCGGGACTCCAGATGGTCAGGGAAGGCCTGATCGAGTTCGATCACTTCTGGGGGACGATCAACTGCAACGGTCTGAGTCCGAACGGCGAGATCTGCGGTGTGACCACCACAAGCGGTCTGGCGTGGAAGATCCCGGGGCGCGTCGGCGATTCGCCGATTCTCGGGGCGGGGCTGTACGTCGACGGCGACATCGGCGCGGCCGGATCGACCGGTCGCGGCGAGGCCAACCTCTACAATCTGTGCTCGTTCCTGGTCGTGGAGAACATGCGGCGCGGCATGGCGCCGAAAGACGCCGGCATGGAAGCGCTGAAGCGGATCAAGGCCAGCACGGTTGAGAAGCGCCTGCTCAATGCCAAAGGCAACCCGAACTTCCAGATCAACTTCTACATCCTGAACGCCAAGGGCGAATACGCCGGCGTCTCGATGTACGACTCGCGGTACGCCGTCTGCACCGAGAACGGACCGCAGACGATTCCTACCGAGCCGCTGATTCCCGGCAAACCCTGATTAACGTCCATAACGTTTGAGCAGCTCGCGCACGCGATCGATCGGAATTGCCTCGACCGTGCGCGAGCCGGCCATCACCGTCGTGGCGCGGAACATCGAATTGTAGACCGCCTCTTCGGTGGCCTCGAGCGCAGCCTCGAACAGGGTGGACACGCCATCGGGCGGGAGGATGGTTCGCGCCCGGGGCGCGCGCTCGCCGAAGCGGGTGCGGAGATCGGGCGAGGTCGTGAACGCCACGGCATAGTCGCCGCTGCCGTTGCTGTACGACGACCCGGTCCGGGCCAGCCCGAACACGGCTCGGGCCGCCAGGCGTTTCAGGTCGCGGGCATCGAGCGGCGCATCGGTGGCGACCACGATCATGCACGACCCGTCGCCCCCGTCCCGGTCGGCGCCCGGCCGCGTCGGTGCGAATGCGTGGCGGCCCAGCGCCTTGCCGGCCGGCACGCCGTCAATGGTCAGCACGCCGCCGAAGTTGGTCTGCACGAGCACGCCCAGCGTGTACGTACCTGACAACGCGGGCACCACACGCGAAGCCGTTCCGATGCCACCCTTCCACCCGAGGCACTGCGTGCCGGTGCCAGCTCCGACCGAGCCTTCCTCGACCGGGCCGCCACGCGCGCTGGTGATGGCCGACAGCACGTGATCGCGCGAGACGTGCTGGCCCCGGATGTCGTTCAGGCCGCCGTCATTGGTTTCGCCGACCAGGGCGTTGACCGACCGCACGTCCGCGTTTCCCGGCTGCGAGAGTGTCCATCCAATGACCGCATCGACGGCCACGCCTACCGCCACCGTGTTGGTGAGCACGATGGGCGTTTCCACCGTGCCCAGCTCGTCAACTTGCGTCGATCCGGCGAGCTTGCCGAACGCATTGCCCACAAATACGGCGCCGGCGACCTTGTCCTGGAACAGGTTTCCCGCGTGCGGCAGCACCGCCGTCACACCGGTGCGGACCAGGTCACCTTGCACCAGGGTCGTCTGGCCGACCTTCACACCCGTCACATCGGTGATCGCATTGAGCGGCCCTGGCGCAAGCACGCCAGGAGCGATGCCCAGGTCCCTCGCGCGCGGTCTGGCAGATTCGTCTTGCCCAGATGCGGCGGCCGCCACCAGGGCCAGCAGGAGCGACATCCCAACCGATCTGCATGCTGCATTCATGACGCCACCTCGACACTAGGAGCCCGTGCGAGTCATACCCCCCGGGCTCCTAGTAGCGCAATTCGCGAGACGGGATCCTGCGAATGGCGGCCGTGTGTTACCGGCGGAGCCGGCCTACTAGGAGCGTGTTCACATTTCTCGGACACGCTTCCAAGTAACTACGACCGCTGGGGCGGGCGAAGTTACAGAAATGTGATGGGGCCGCGTGCGGCCTGAGAATGCTCCTAGGGCGATCGCCACATGCCCAGCAAGCCGATGATGACGCCGATCAGGCCTGCCAACAGCGCCACGAATGGCGTCAGCGTGTTGAACCATTGCTTCACCGTCCAGATGCGTTCCTGGGTCACGCGGTGTCCCAGTTGTCGTTTTCCGTCGGGCGTGAGGTACCACAGATCGTATTCCTCGTTGTGTTCCCACCATTCGCGGGGCATGTCGATGCCGTAGCGCTCGGCGGTGCGCCTCAGTGTCCGGCTCCTCAGGGTTTCCAGCCGAAGGTCGGGCAGACGGCAATCCTTCAAGTACGCATTCATGGCCGTATCGAAGTCGTGGCCAGTCTTAGCGTCCTTGAATTTCACCGCGTACTCGAGCCGGATGCGAGTCAGATCCTGCCGCACGGTGTTGCGGTACGACCGCTCGAATCCCCGCTCCCGCCACCAGCGTGACAAAGTCATGCGTGCTCCTCGCCCAAGGGCGCTTGCTGCCCGCGCGTTGGCATTTTATTCGCTGCCGCGACCGCATGCAACGCCGCCCTGCGGCCGACCGTGGTTGAGTAGAATGGACAGCGGGTGCCGGATCGCTGGCGCCGGACAAGGGGAGGGGAGTGTGTCGAACGAACGAGAGTATCCTGGACCGGCCCGGATCTGGCGCGATCTGACCGCTGCGGAACGCACGCCGCTGGCGCTGGCCTTCTGGGCCGACGCCGATTCAGCGGCCCAGCAGGTCGAGGCCGTCCACGCCATTGCGCGCCAGTTCCGCTTCCGCCCGCAGCGAGTGTTGAGCTTGCCGCCCGAGACGCGCGTGCGTCAGTTAGCCAGTCTGCACCAGGTGCCAGACAGCGTAGCCAGTCGCGCCCTGGTGGTGTACCACCTGGCTTCCGAAGGCCCCATGCTCGAGGCATTCCTGAATCGCGTGGGCATCTCCCACGAAGGGGGCGTGATTGCCGACGCCAGCGTGCACGCCCCGGCCGAGCAGACGCTGCGCGAGGCGACGGCCGCCCTGGCTGCCGAGTTTCCCGGCCGTGCGGTGCGGTTGTATCTGATGACGCTGGCCGCGCAAGATTCCGCCACGTGGGGCGCGCTGCCGGCCATTCTCAATGAGATCCTGCCCGCCGGACGGCCAGAATGACGCTCGAAGTGCCCTCGCGCCAGTGGTAGCCGAACGAAAACGGCAGATCACGAGCCGCGGACGGCTGTTTGAAGGCTTCGTCAAGGTTTCGTTGAAAGCCGTAGTTGAAATCCCGAATCGGCGGTGTGTACCGCCCGTAGAGGGTGATGTCCCACGTCGCCTTGTCGAGAAACCTGAAGGGCACCCCGGTGTCGTCCTGCAGCAGCGATCGGGATTGCGCGAGCACCATGTCACGCACGCGCGAAAAGCGGTCATCGTGCATCAGGTAAGACGCCGACTTGATGAACGTGGTGACCTGGCCGAGCCCGGTCAGATAACTGATCAAGCCGGTCTTCTTCCCGAAGTCGGGATCCTGCATGTTCACGCGGATGTACGTGAGCGCCTGCACCCGGCTTGACGTGCCCTGCACGAACCTGACGGTGACGCCCGGCACGCGGCCAGGACGCGCGGACGGCTTGCTGCCGGTTCCGGTCGGACCAGCCGTTCTGGTCGCGGCGGGCATTGCCGCAGGCCCGGCGGTGACGTTCGGGTTCCACGGGCCGTCAAACTCGATGCTGACCACGCGCCCGTCCAGGCGCGCCAGGAATGCCAGCATCAGCGGCAGCGTGCCGTCCACCTCCGGCGTTCTCAGTTCGTCCATCATGGTCTTCGTGATGAAGTAGTCGCGCACGAACATATCCGAGAGCGACGCGCGCACCTCCGTCAGCGCTCTGTCGATGCGTTCGGCCGGGCGCTTCTCGATCGCCGGCACCGAACCCACCGGCTCCAGACCGAACAGCAGATACGAATTGCAGCCGGGGTAGAGCAGGTAGGCATTCAGGAAGTCCGGTCCCCCGAACGGGTAGAACAGCACGTCGCAAGCGTCGGCAATCTTCTTGAACTCGCGCTCGCGCCAATCGCGCATCAACGGGAATCGCTGGGTGCTGACCTGCGACCAGTTGCGGTCAAATTCCGTGTGATAGGTGGTCCAGTTGGGCCGCCCGAGCACCCGTGCAAACCGCGTCGTGTCTTCGGGCGCCATGCCGGCCATGATCCGGGCGGTATCGGTCAACGCGTGATCGTAGGCGACGGAGAGCGTCTCACGCTGTTGCTGCCGCGGCGGCTGCTGGGCATGCGCGGCGGGTGCGGCCTCGCGGCTGCACGCGCCCATCAGGACCCCGATCAGGCCACCGACGATGACACCGACACGCCCCGGCATTCGTGATCGAGCATGGACCATGAATCGTTCGTCCCTTTCCATTGTGTTCCTGTTCCTTCCCGATCTTGACACAACTGCGCAGCTGACGCACAGTCTGGACTCGACCCGGGCACCCGTATGATCGCTCCCCAGCTTCTCATCGCCGCCTATCAGGCCGGCTACTTCCCCATGGCGATGGACGATGGAGAGATCCAATGGTTTTCGCCCGACCCCCGAGGGGTGCTGCCCATCGAGTCGTTCCACGCGTCGCGCAGGTTGCTCAGGGCCATTCGATCCGGCCGGTTCTCGATCACGATGGATCAAGCCTTTCCTCGCATCATGCAAGCCTGCGCGGCCGATCGGGACGAAGGGACGTGGATCAGCCGTGAGATCCTTGACAGCTACCAGGCCTTGCACGATCTCGGGTTGGCCCATTCCGTCGAGGTGTGGCACGGCGGCGAGCTTGCCGGTGGGCTGTACGGGGTCAGCCTGAATGGCGCGTTTTTCGGCGAGTCGATGTTCCACCGGGTCAGTGATGCTTCGAAAGTGGCGCTGTGGGCGTTGACGGGGCTCCTGCGCCAACGAGGCTACCGGCTGCTCGACATTCAGTGGTTGACGCCGTTTCTGGCCACCGTTGGCGCAATCGAACTGCCGCGTGACGAATACCTCGAACGCCTGCAGACCGCCTTGCGCATCACGTGCCGTTTCGAGGCATGAACCAGGAGACCACCATGTCGTTGCGAACCGTCTATCACCTGAATGTCGACTCGGCAACCATCGAGGGCGCGGCCGTGGCGCTGCTGCCAGGCGACCCAGGCCGCGTCGAGAGCATCGCCCGCACAGCACCCTTCGAGCGGGCGCGCGAACTGGCCTTCAAGCGCGAGTACCGGACGTGGATCGCGTACCTGGGCGACGTGCCGGTGCTGGTCACCTCGACCGGCATCGGCGGGCCGTCGGCATCGATTGCGATCGATGAACTGGCGCAGCTGGGTGTGCGCACGTTCCTGCGCGTCGGCACGACGGGCGCCATCCAGACCGACATCGATATCGGTACGGTCATCGTGACCACCGGTGCCGTGCGACTGGATGGGGCCTCCACCCATTACGCCCCCATCGAGTACCCGGCCGTGGCGCACCACGACATCGTGCATGCCGCTATCGAGGCGGCGCGCGGGCTCGGTGTGCCGTACCGCGCCGGAGTCAGCGCGTCGTGCGACACGTTCTACCCAGGTCAGGAGCGCTACGACTCGTTTTCGGGTTACGTCCCGCGGCGATTCCAGGGCGCGACCGAAGAATGGCGGCGGTTGCACGTGCTCAACTACGAAATGGAGTCGTCGACCGTGCTCACGATGTGCGCGGCCCTGGGCCTGCGCGGCGGGTGCGTGGCCGGCGTCGTGGTGAATCGCGCCCGCAGCGAGAATGTGACAAAGCACGATCTGGAAATCGGCGAGGCCAATGCCGTTCGCGTGTCGACGGCCTCGGTGGCGCGGCTGGTGGCCGATGGCGGACAGTGATCCGTCCACAATCGACGTTCGGTTCCTCGGCACCGGCGACGCGTTCAGCGCCGGCGGACGCCTGCAGTCGGCCACGCTGCTGCGTTCGGGCCCGCGCGGCGTGCTGGTTGATTGCGGGCCAACCACGCTGGCGGCCATGCGGGGCGCCGGGATCGAACCCGAGGTCGTGGAGACGATCATCCTGACCCACCTGCACGGGGACCATTTTGCCGGCGTGCCGTTCTTGATCATGGACGCGCACTACGCCTCAGGGCGGACCGCGCCGCTGACTGTCGCCGGCCCGCCCGGGCTCGCAACCCGGATGCAGGAGGCGCACGACGTGCTGTTCCCCGGCACCGGCGCCTTGCCGCTGCGATTCTCGCTGACGTATGTCGAACTGGTTGCACGGCGCCCGGCCGATCTGACCACGTGCGTGGTGACGGCGTTTCCGGCCGCGCACGGGACCGCCTTGTCGTGTTATTCGCTACGTGTCGAATTCGGCGGGCGTGTGGTGGCGTTCTCGGGAGACACCCAATGGACCGATGCGCTCCTGCAGGTGTCGGCCAACGCCGACCTGTTTGTGTGCGAGTGCTACGGCTTCCAGACCGCTCCGCCCCATCACCTCGACTACCGCACGCTGATGTCACACCAGCGTGAGTTCACCTGCCGGCGGATCGTGCTCAATCACATGGGTGCGGAGATGCTGAGGCAGGCTCCACGGCTCGAGATCGAGACCGCCAGCGATGGACTGGTGATTCGGATCTAGTGTCCCGAATCCGAAGAACGTTGACAATAGTCCGGAGCGCGGCGCCCGGCTGGCAAGGCGCGACAACCGAGAATACCGGGAGTATTTGAGGGAGGAGCAACGCCGCCAGGCGGGATGCCCCGCCCGGAATATGTCGAGGATCTTCGGATTCGGGACACTAAAGGGCCGCGACCAGAATGGCGTGCAGTTCTGCGGCCGTCAAGACGATGGGATTGCTCTTCATGCTGCTGGCATCCCGGGCACGCTCCACAATCGCGCCGAGGTCGGCTGGCCCAACGCCGTAGAACGACAGCGGCGGTATCTCGAGCACGGCGCACGTTTCGCGCAGCCAGACGGTCGCCGCGTCGGCGCCCGTCGAAGCCTGGCCAGTCAGCATCCGCCCAATCTCATCAGTCCGGCGCAACGCATCCCCGGCGACATCACGCTCGCGCAGGGCGCGCAGATTCGCGTGGAACACGTGGGGCAGCAGCGCGGCACATACGGCTCCGTGCGGCGCGGCGAACAGGCCGCCGATGGGTGCGGCCAAGCCATGGACGGCGCCCAAGCCCGCGTTGGCCAGCGCCAGTCCCCCGCACAGGCTCGCCAGGGCCATGTCGCCTCGCGCTCGCGCGTCGTATCCATCCTCACAGGCCCGGCGTAACGAGCGGGCGATGCGGGGAATGCCGTCCCGGCACAGCGCGTCGGTCAGCGGGTTTGCCCGCACCGACAGGAACGGCTCGACGAGCTGCGTGAGCGCGTCGAGTCCCGTCCGGGCGGTTGTTGCGGCGGGAAGGCCATAGCTCAATTCGGCATCGACGATCGCCACGCGCGGGAGCATGAGTGGGCTGCGCAGGCTGACCTTCACCCGCCGTTCAGGCACCGTGAGCACCGCGTTTCGTGTCACCTCGGACCCGGTGCCCGCCGTCGTCGGTATCGCGATAAACGGGAGCGACAGCACCGAGAGCGGCATGCCGCGGCCGATCACCTCGAGGTAGTCGAAGGGGTCACCCTCATTGGTCGCCAGCACCGCGATGGCCTTGCCCGCGTCGATGGCGCTTCCGCCGCCAACGCTCACAATGGCGCCGCATCGATCACGACGGGCCCGCATGGCGCCGTCCTGCACGAACGCGACGTCCGGTTCGCTCGACACCGGCACCAGCGTGCAGACCGCGCCTTGTTGCTCGAGGGCCTCCACGAGCCATGCGGCGCGTTCGGGCGTGGCGCCTGTGACGACTAGCACCCGGCGGCTGAAGGCCAGCGCGAGCGCCGGAGCGTGGGCCGCGCTCCCCGGGCCAAAGAGAATGCGCCCGGCGGTGGCGAATTCGAATCCGGCCATCGCTAAGGACCCGGAAGGAAATAAGGGTGTCATTGTGGGCATGGCACAGTTATTTCCTTCCTGGTCCTAATAGCCGGCGTCGTCCGGATAGGCGTTGTGGTACTTCACGGCCGTCCGAGGCTCGGCCATCATCTCCGCCACCGTATCGCGCCACAGGGCGTAATGGGCCGTCGCCTTATGCGCGGCCATCGCGTCGGTGGTGCGGTACACCTCCACCAGCACGAACCGGGTTGGATCGTCCTGCCGCTGAATCACATCGAAGCGGGCAATGCCAGGCTCCTGCACGCTGGCGCGGGCATTGATGATCGTGGCTGCACGAAACGCATCGATAGCGTCCGGCTTCACCTGGACGTGCACGTGGATAACTTGCATAGGCACTGGATCTTAGCACCTGGCAAGGCGATCGAGTGGCATCCCTGGAAGCGCGGCCCGTTCGGCCAGACGCAGATCGCTTCGGTCGCGATAGTAGCGATCGTGCTCCAGTACGGTCACCTGATCGGTGCCCAGACTGTCGACGATGCGGTGCACCACCGTGGTCTTGCCCGATCCGGATCCACCCGCGACGCCAATCACCACCGATGTCTGAGTCATGCCGCACTCCCGCTACACAGCCGCCAGCCGTTCGGCCGCCCGAACGAGCGTCTCGTCTTTCTTCGCAAAACAGAATCGCAACACGCGAGGAGCCTCGCTGTTGT
>ERZ1292640.20-Hain-H43-02um-R1-20-length-166664-cov-9_pt2 | contig 72126 bp, 71 predicted proteins | sample MGYA00564404_ERZ1292640 | MGnify/ENA primary metagenome ERZ1292640 (study PRJEB36523, sample SAMEA6512636) | groundwater metagenome | collected 2019-01-08 | study: AquaDiva: Metagenomics assemblies of 32 groundwater samples
TGATAATAAGCTTTAAGCTCGTAATTATTCTTTCCTAAAGCCAAATTTCCCCATTCTACCTTGGATCTATATTCAAAACTCATATCGCCAGTCTTAAATTCTGCAAGTTGGTAAACATCAGTATATTTGTCTTTTTGAGTACCTGTCACCACGATTTTTGTCACCGTTGGTGAAACAGTTCCCTTCAAAAGCACAGGCTCAGCAGTGAAAGTCGAACCATTACTGATTGAAGAATCCAATTTTATGAAATTTTTAGGCTCAACTACTTTCTTTTCCAGCTCTTTTTTATCAGTCACCTCGGCTTTTTCCTCAGTCTTAACTTCTTCTTTAGCAACAACTTCCTCCTTAGGTTTCTCCTCTTCAATTACAGGATTTTTATTCATTTCATTTTCCAAATCCTTAACTTTATCCCGTAAAACTTCTAATTTTTGGTCAGTCTCATCATTGTAAACTAATTCTTTATCATCTGCAGTTTGATTACACGCAGTAAGAATTAATAACCCTAGAAACATCATTATTTGGCTAACTATCTTCATAAATCTTAATTTAAAGCCCCGTGATTATAGCAGGTTTTTCTTTATTTCATCAAGCTTCTGCATTGCCTGCATAGGAGTCATTTGATTCAAATCAATCTCCCTTAATTTATCCACAACTCCACTGTTTTTTTCTGCAATTTTACCGTGTTCCCGCGCCTTACTTTCCAATTCAAACATATTAATTTGATCTGGATTTACGATTGTTTTTCTAATCTGCTTTTCTTCCAATTCCTTAAGAACTCCACGCGCGCGACTCACTACTTCTACCGGTAATCCAGCCAGTTTTGCCACCTCAATTCCATAACTTTTATCCACACTTCCTTCTATAATTTTATACAAAAACACTACTCCATCTTTTTCATTTTCTTTCACCGCTACACTCAAGTTATGCGCATTAGCTAAACGTTCCGCCAATTGCACCAACTCGTGATAATGTGTTGCAAAAAGAGTCTTAGCCTTAATTTTATCGTGAATAAATTCTGTGGTTGCCCAGGCAATACTTAAACCATCATAAGTAGAAGTTCCACGTCCAATTTCATCCAAAATTATCAAGCTTTTTTCAGTAGCATTATTGAGAATGTAAGCCGTTTCAGTCATTTCCACCATAAAAGTACTTTCCCCACGTGCCAAATTATCCGAAGCACCAACTCTCGTAAAAATCCTATCTACAAGCGAAATTTTGGCACTTTCCGCTGGTACAAAACTTCCAATTTGTGTTAACAACAAAGCCAACGCCACCTGTCTCAAATAAGTTGATTTACCACCCATATTTGGGCCAGTAATTAACAGGAATTTTTTGCTCGCATCAAAAATAATATCATTCGGCACAAAGGCTCCTTCCGGAACAATTTTTTCTACCACGGGATGACGGCCGTTTTTTATTAAAATTTCTCCATTATCCATAATTTCAGGCCTGCAATAATTGCTCTTTAAAGCCAAAAACGCCAGGTTTAACAAAACGTCTAATTCCGCCACCAATTGCGCATCTTTTTGAATATTCAAAATCTCCTTTATCACTTCTATCCTCACGGAATAAAAAATTTCATACTCCAATTCTTTAATTTTATCTTCTGCAGTTAAAACTTTTTCTTCATATTCTTTTAATTCCGGCGTAATAAATCTCTCTGCATTTACCAAAGTTTGTTTGCGAATATAATCGCTTGGCACTGAGGCTAAATTAGTTTTGCTTATTTCAATATAATATCCAAAAACACTATTGAATCGCACTTTCAAAGAATTAATTCCCGTACGTTTTATTTCTCTTTCCTGAAGGTCCGTAATAAAACCCTTTCCTTCTCCACTAATTGCTCTCAAATCATCCAGCTCTTTATTATAACCAGTTTTAATCATTCCACCTTCACGAATTGTCATAGGTGGTTCATCGCTAATCGCCGCCTCAATCAAATCTGTTAATTTATCCAAAACCACTAGTTCATTAGCAAATTCCGGTAACTTATCTACCATTAATTTTTTTACTTCCGGAATTATTTTTAAAGAATATTTTAGCGCCAATAAATCTCGCGCATTTCCTGTTCCTAAACTCAATTTACTAAGTAGTCTTTCAATGTCATAAATATTCGCAAGAATTTCTCTCAAGTCTTTTAATAGCGCAGCACTTTTTACAAAAGTTTCGATTTTATTTAAACGACTTTCGATTTGTTCTTTATTAAGAAGGGGATGCATAAGCCAATTTCTCAGCATGCGCCCTCCCATACAAGTTACGGTTTGATCCAGCACCCAAATCAAACTTCCTTCTTTTTTACCCTCACGGTTTGTATAAAAAATCTCCAAATTTCTTATCAAAGATTCATCCATGGGCATGAACTCGGAGGTCGAATAATAAGAAATTTTTTGAACATGCTTTAAATCAGTTTTCTGCGTTTCTTTTAAGTATTTAAGAAGCATTGCCGCGGCTATTGTAGCCATATTTTTACCCTCAAGTCCAAACCCTACCAGTGATCTTAATTCAAAGTAATTCTTCAAAAAATTCTCTGAAGCTTCTTTAAAATTAAACTTAAAAAAGTAACTCTGCGGAAATTTTTGCGACAGATTTTTTACAGTCACGTTACCTAAAACTTCTTCAGTGGTAATGCATTCTGCTGGAGCAATTCTCAAAAATTCATCCTCAAGATTTTTAGCATCTTTTAGCTCAGTCACCTTGAATTCACCGGTTGTAATGTCAGCATAGGCTAGGGCAAAACAATCTTTATCCACCCAAATCGCCGCCAAATTATTATTGGCTTTATTATTTAAAATATTTTCATTAAAAGTTGTACCTGGAGTTACTACTCTTATCACTTCTCTCTGCACAAGGCCATTACCATCCGGTTTTGTAACCTGATCACAAAGCGCAACTTTTTTACCAGCCTTGGTGAGTTTCGCCAAATATCCTTCAAGTGCATGATATGGAATACCGCACATCGGAGGGGCATTTTCACTATTTTTATTACGCGCAGTTAGTGTGATTTGCAGAATCTTTGACGCTTCCAAGGCATCCTCAAAAAACATCTCATAAAAATCTCCCAGCCTGTACATCAAAATACAATCTTGATACTGATCTTTGATCTGTTTGTACTGCGCCATCATCGGCGTAAGTTTTGTCATATTGAATCTAAAAAGCCCTTTAGGCGTCCTATTCTACCAAATCGAGGAATATTTTCTACAAAAAAGTATTTCCTTTCCCCGGGGAGAGTTTTACAGATAGAAAATCCCGTTCCCTGGAACGCTTTTTGTTTAGAACATCATTTGCTTATTTTGTAAATTTATATTAAATTGTGATCAATCACGACGAGAGGAGGTTCTTAAGGGTTAGTCCTTAGGTAATTGCCTCTCATTTTTTATACTCAACATCATGAATATCCGAGAAAAACGCCAATTAATTAGCCGGAAATGTCCCGGAGTTAAGATCTGCGCAGTGACAAAAAACAGATCAATAGCAGAAGTAGAAAGCCTCTTAAGCGACCTTCCGGAAATCAAAATCATTGCTGAAAATCGTTGGCCAAATTGCGAAGAAAAATTCAAAAAATTCACCAATCTACAAAAGCATTTCATTGGCCCTCTACAAAGTAATAAATTGAATAAAATTCTGCCATTAACAGATGTAATTCAATCAATTGAAGACCTAGCTTTACTACAAAAAATTAATCAAAAAGCTTTAGAATTAAACAAAACTATAGAATTTTGCTTCCAAGTCAATATTTCCAAAGATCCGGCAAAGCATGGCATCGACGAGCAAAATCTCAGCCCAATCCTTGAAAATTATCTCAAACAAAATCTAAAAAACACTAAATTAATTGGTTTAATGACGATCGGCGAAAAAACTAATCTCAATGAACGTGAAAAATACTTCCAAGATTTTAAAAAACTTTTCGACGCAATCAATACAGAATATTTCTTCAAAAATCCACTCCCAACCTTATCAATGGGCATGAGCGAAGACTTTGAACTAGCCATAAAAGCTGGTTCAACAATGGTTAGATTAGGCACCTGCCTCTTTGAATAAATCTATCCAATATGTTCCCACCAACAGTGTAAACAATATACTACACAAGGGCTATCTTCTGTAAAAGTACTGATCAAAGTGTTGTGACAACTATCACATTTACGCTTATACATGACTCTTTCCGGCCTTAACCGATATCGTTGCGCAGCTCTACAGCTAGGGCAATAAACCGGCCAGACGATTTTCATTTTTTTGTAGAATTCGATTTCAGCCGGAATAATTTTAAATTCTCCATCACAAATAAAACATTTTCTGTCAGTTGCTTCTCCTAAATTTTGCCTTTGAAGTTCATCCTTTTTTCCTTGTTCTAAATCCTTATTTAATAAGTCATACAGCGTATAAATCCCGTTTTCCAATAATTCTTTTTTAATTTCCGCAGTCCTCTTCCAATATTCATTTTCCTCAACTTTTTGATTCAAAATATAGAATCCTTTTTGCTTATTTTTTAAATACACACAGCCAAAACAATTCTCACAATCCATGCAGTTTACGATATATTCAGAATCCTTAATTCTGCTGCACCAGTAGTGATATTTGCAGTTAAATAAATAGTCAGAATAAGAGACATCATAAGCTAAATCCATAGCCGTCGGCACGGGTCCGCAATCCCAGGAATCCTTTGTCCCAATATCCAAATTCGCCTGATAAATATAGCCACTGTCCTCCGTATGTCTTGTATCAAAACATTCATGACAATTTTTGCTGTGGTAGATATAGTCTCCAGTACAATCAGCCGTATCATGTTGATGTGTATACATTCTCGGATTTTTCTTTTTAAATTCCTCTAATTTCTGCCAGATAAATTTAATACCACCGGCTTTTGAATAGTCGAACATTTTCATTTTTGCCTCATATTCTTCTTTAGAATATTGCTCGTTAAAAATGCAATATTGTTTATCTCTAATTGTGCAGCAACCAAAGCAATCTTTGCATCTCCTCAAGTCGTAAGAAAAGTGTACATTTTGGCAATTATTACAGTCCTGACAAAAGTTACAGTTATAGCAGGTATCACAATCCACACACTCGTAGCAAATTTCACAATTTTCACAAAAAGCACAATCGGTACAATCAGTTAGAGCTTTGCTGTCCTCAGAATGATAAGCATTGCGGCAATTTCCGGAATTGAAACACATATAACAATCCTTGGAAACCGTTGTAATATCACCATAATCACAGTTTTCACTGGCTCTGGTCCAGGATCCACATTGAGGAGATTCTAAGAAAAGTTTTCTAAATTCTACGATAAAATTACTCATACTATTTTTAAATATGTTCTTCGATTCTTCTTATAATTTCTAAACCATAGATATGAAAATAAATTCCAAGGTCTTGGGTTATTTCTAATCGCTCAGTCATTGAAGCAGGCGCATCAATAAAAAATCTCAATTTATTTGAGTCTTGTTGAATTTCACAGACCATTGCACTTGCCGCTGTCGGATATTTAGAAATAATTTTTCGCCATGCTTGATGTTTTACAAAAATAAAAGGCTTATTCCAGACAATTTTTCCCTCTTGTGAATCAATTTTCCAGCTCATTACTTCTTCATCAATTTTTAATTTTCCTTTAGTGCATTTCTTAAGCATTAAAACTAGAACAGTTATTACCAAAATAATTAATAATAACGTAGAAAATATTAGATAATAAATCTCATAATTCTGGGCTTCCTTAATGTATTCATACAAATAGCCATTACCCAAAATCATTAAATAAATCCCCATCCCAAGAGTTATAAACGTGGCTAAAATGGCTAAACCATACCGTGGGGCGATCGGCACAATGAGTTCTTTTTTTGCCTGGATTGCATCGAGTAATTTTTTATCTTTTCGTGCCAACAAATAAAACGCTAAGAAAGTTAATGCAATGATGCCAACCGTTATTGATAATGCTTGCCAGTTCATATTTAAAATTGATCATTTAATAACGGAGCAATATCCATGGCCGGCTCCTCATATGGATGAACTCTTTTTACAGCTTCAACTACGTCTTTAATTTTTTCTTTTAGACAAATCGTTTCAATTTTTTCTTCTTCCACCTCTTCAATTTTACCTTCCTCTCCAATATATGGCTCAGCACCTTTTAAAGGCCTAAAGCGGCCAATTCCTTTAGCTGTAAAACTACAGTAATCATAATCGCCAATATGCCCACATCCGGCTTCTGCCAAAGCTTTACGCACTGCGTCGCCATGTGAAGGCGGGACGAAAACTGTGATTTTTACGTATTTAAATTCCATGAACGTATTATATCTCTAAACTCCATATCTCAAAGCTTCATCTCCATAAACTTCTTTAATCATATCGATTTTTGTAAATAATTTTTCTTCTTCGTTGTTGCCCTGAAATAAACTCAGATTATAATTTTGAATTAAATTACTGACGCCAATTCCAATTAATCTAATGGGATCTTGATTGCTGAAATTACTCAAAAAAAGCTCTTTAATTAAAGGAAAAAGTTTACTGTCCGTACAGGCTGGAATATCCAGATTTTTTTGCCATGAGAATTCTTTAAATAAGCTGTAGTAGCTGGCGGATGCTTCTTTTTTTTCATTACTTTTATATCTAATTTTTATGAAAACCGTTCTAGCTTTCATTTTGTGCATCCGCAATTTCTTGAAGACCATTTCAGAAAGTTCCTTCATCTGTTTTAAGCAAACATCTTTACTGTAGGTGCTTTCATAAAAAGTGTGTTCCTTGGAAATCGATTTTGGTAAAGAATACGTCGAAACAACCGGTGAGTTGTCTATACCTAAACAGCGCTTCCACAAGGCAATACCGTGGAGTCCAAATTTTTCTTTTACTTCTTCCATTGTTAATTTTGAAATATCTCCAATGGTCTGAAAACCATGTGCTTCCAATAGTGGTAAAGTTTTCCTACCTACACCTGGCATACATTTTAACTTAAGCGGAGCCAAGAAACCTGCTTCCTTCCCGTATGGGACAATCGTTAGTTTATGTGGTTTGTTTGTACTGGAAGCAACTTTGGAAACTGTTTTACTACTAGCCAGTCCACCCGAAACGGACAACCCTAATTTTCTATTAATTGTATAAAGAATTTTACGAGCAATTTCTTGTGGAGGAAGTTTGTGCATCAACTCACAACCAGTTAAATCCATATACGCCTCATCAATAGAAGCCATTTCTACCTCAGGTGTGAAATCCAGCATAATCTGATACATCTTGCTGGAAAAATCCCTATAAGCCTCAAAATGGCCCGGCACGATAATCGCCTTTGGACATTTACGCACCGCCTGATACATAGGCATGCCAGAATAAACTCCACAAGCCCTAGATTCGTAACTTGCCGCAGAAACGATTCCTTTGGTCCCGCTAACGTCTCCAACTAGAATTGCTTTACCACGTAGCGTTGGGTTCAAAACCTGTTCTACGGAGGCAAAAAAAGCGTCAGCATCCATATGTAGAACGTGACGTTTTTTTTGCAAAAGCTTTAAACGAAACATAATAATTTAGTTACATCCATTAAAACATTGCCACCTGCCCGCCTAATTTGTAGTAACCGCCTTTGTTAATTGATCTTCTCCAAGACTTGATCCTTTGCCATAAACTGCGTCTCTTGATGTTTAGAGTTTTTTTCCATCCATCCGCCGGATTTAGTTTTTTAGTCCTAAAACCAAGTAGGGATTTTTTCTTTTGGTGTGTGTCGATTGTTAGTGTGATGAACATATGTTTTAGGTTAATAATTAATTTGTTGAATAAGCACTGAGTAAAAAAACTCAGCAGTACTGATTTTTGAAAACTTATTTTATTTAAACTTCAGGTATCTATCTAGTATTGCCTGATCAATGAGGTTACCACCCCCTGAACCGACAATTCATTTTCTGGATAGATATCTTTGTAATCTTTATTCTCAGCCTTTAAATAGGTTTTACCCTCTCTTTTAATGTAGCGTTTTAAAGTATTGTGATTATCTACCAAGGCCACAACTATATCTCCATCTCTAGCTTCCCTTTTACCATCTACTACAACTAAATCTCCTTCAAAAATTCCTGCATCTATCATGCTCACTCCTGTAACTTTCAATAAAAAATAATTTTTAGTATCTTTAACCAAATCATCACCCACACTCATCCAGTTTTCTATATACTCTTCAGTTAAAACCGGCCCCCCAGCTGGTATAAATCCCAAAACCGGTAACTTCATAGCCATTGGAGCATCAAGCTTTTCTTTAATACTAGCCAATAATTTGATCCCACGAGGAGTGTCGTCCTTCTCAATAAACCCTTTTTCCTCTAAAGCTTTTAAATGTTTTAAGATTCCATTATCTGAACTAACACCAAAATTCTCTCTCATCTCTCGTAAAGTTGGAGAGCGACCGTAACTCATTTGGTATTCTTCAATAAATTTGAGAACCGCTTCTTGTTTTTCCGTCAAAAATTCAGACATAAGTTTTTGTTTAAGGTAAGTGTACGCTCACCACTATAGGTGAGCACGCACTCACCGTCAAGTTTATTCTCGTTGACTGAAATGAAATTCAATTGTATTCCTAACTTTCTACCTCGAATATATTAATCACTTTAAATCCAAAAATTAAAGCAATTGGAGCCATTAAAAACAGACTCCTGGACTTATTATAATACCTAACCATCTCATTATATCTCCTAGCTTTTACCTCAATGTTATTTCCCAAATCACCAATCTCAGTTTTAAGTTCCAAAAAATTTGTATCACGTGATAACTCAACATTCAATTTACCTAATTCCAAAGCCATATTTAAACCACCAACCATCTCGTGCTCCAGCTCAATTTTTTTACTTCCAGCCTCATATTCCAAAGCCGCATTACGTCGATCTGCAACTAATTTTTCCATGATCACTTCCTTATCTTTAACGTGAATTCTAATAGTCTCAATCAGATTTGGAATTAAATCCTGCCTTTTGCGCAAGCTCTCATCCAAAATCTCCCACTGGTCACCGATTTCCAGTTTAAGATGTTTCAAATTCTTATAACTGATCACAATCCAAAGAACTATCACAATTATTACAGCCCCGCTAATTATCAGAATATTATTTATTTCCATTAGTTTTTTGGTTCGCCAGAGACAATAACATATCTTTTAGAATCTTGGCATATTTTTTCCAGGAATATTTTTTTGCCAGTTCTTCAGAATTTTTAGAGAATTTTTCACGCACCTCATGACTCACCATCTTTTTCATGGCTTCAAAAGCCATTCCCTCTTTCTTAATATCCACAAATATTGCTGCGTTTTCCGCAACTTCTCTATGCACTGCAATATCTGATAGAATTATTGGCGCCCCGCAATTTGCCGCTTCCAGAATAGGAATATTAAAGCCCTCATGTTTTGAAAGATTAATAAAAGCCGTACAATTTCTATATAAAATTGCTAATTCTGTCTCTGACAAAAACCCTGTTCTTACTACATTTCCCAAATCATTTTCATCCAAACTCGCATACAATTTATTCTTAAATAATTTTCCTCCGGCCAAAACCAATGGAATATCTCTAAAGTCTTCATGAAATTTCTCAAATTCTCTCAGTAAATAAGCCACATTTTTACGCTCATCATAGCCTCCCACGTACAAAAAAAACTTATCCTTCTTCAAACTAAATCTCTCTAAAGCTTCTTTAACAGAACGCTCGTGCGGTATTTCTTTATAAACATCATCCGCATCATTATAAAGCACTTCGATTTTTTTCTTATCAACTCTGCAAACTTCCACAATATCCTTCATTGATTCTCCAGAAACAGTCAAAACCAAATCCGCTTTGGCCACCGCTTTTTTGCCTTGAGCATGATACATTTTTGAGAGCACACCCGGCCTATAATGTTTATTCATCCAGGGAATACAATCATGCACAGTCACCACCGTTTTTATCCCATTCTTATACCAATCTTGCGCCCAGGGATTACTCGGATATGTATAAAACGCCAAATCCACTTTTTTTTCTTTAAAGAATTTTGGCAGCTGAATCTGTTCCCACCACGTTTTTCGCATACCAGCCGACGGCAGTTTTTTTTCTGGCAGAATTTTAATCTCCACATTTTTTGAGAATTGAGCCGCAATTTTTGACTCCACTTGCTCTGGCACAACCAAAATATATTGATTACTCAAATCCAGTTTAGCCAATTCCTTAAACAAATTTTTAGTATACTGCCCAATCCCGGTAAACGGTCTGGTCAACAATCTCGCATTAACCCCTATTTTCATGAGAACAATATACTGGAATTAGAGGGGACTTTGAACTGTTTTTAGAGTGTTGCTCGAAATATGCGTATAAAGTTGGGTGGTGCGAATATTTTGATGGCCCAATAACTCCTGAATTATTCTTAAATTAATGCCATTTTCTACAAGATGAGTTGCAAAACTATGCCTTAAAGAATGGAATGTGACTGGTTTGTTGATATTGGCTTTTTGTGCGGCATTCTGGAATATTTTTTGCAGAGTGCGGGTAGAAAGTTTGCCTCCCCTCTGGCTTGCGAAAACGTAATCAGTTTTTTGGCGGTAGGCGGTGAAGTTATATAAATCCGTAAGAATTGGCTCGGGGAGTATGGTAATTCTGTCTCTATTGCCCTTTGATTGGCGGATGGAGATTATTTTTTCTTCGAAATTCAGATCTTGAATTTTCAGATTTGCAACTTCGCTAACCCTAAGTCCCGCACCGTAAGCCAGGCATATGCTCAATCTGTGCTTCAAATTTTGAAGAGTACGCATAATAACTATTATTTCATGATGTGTCATAATCGATGGTAATTTTCTTGGCCGTTTAGAGAATTTTATGTTTATTCTCTGCGATGTTTTAATTATCTCCTTATAAAAGAATTTAATCGCACTTAAATAAACATGAAGGGTATTAGACGAACAATTTTGCTCCTTTTTGTGCAGTAAGAATTTTCTGATGAGATTTTCATCAAAATTTTTATCCCAGTTCTTTAAGGCTTTATTTTCGTATAAAAACCCAAGGTACTCTTTAAGGCAAATTTTATACGACTTTAGCGTCCTCACGCTGTAACCTCTTATGGCCAATTCCAGGTTAGTTTGACTCAGGTAGCTATCAATCAGATATTTTTCATATTCCATAAACATTAGTTAAAATATTGCATTTATGGATTATAAAGGTCTAACATTAAATAAACTTAAATTTTTCTTAAACTTTTCCTAAAACACTTCGCATAAGAGGGAGTTATACGCAATTCAAAAAATATTTTTCTAACAGAGAATAAGGAATGATAGGCTTTCAAAAGGAAATAAATTTGTTTTTCTTTATTTATAGAGGGGGATAATTTGTGTTTCCCTCCACTTCGTTACAGAAAACGAATTATTTATAAATATTAATTATTAAAGATACTATTATGAGAAAAATAACCGTTCTAACAATGATTACATTGGATGGAGTCATGCAAGCACCTGGAGAATCCAAAGAGGACGCCGCAGAAGGTTTTAAATATGGCGGCTGGTCCACGCAGTATATGGACGAAGCATATGGCAAGGCCGCAGAAGAAGAAATGAAACCAGCAGAATATCTTTTGGGCAGAACAACATTTGAGATTTTTGCCAGCTACTGGCCAGAGCATGAAAATGGATGGCCAGGTATCAATAATGGTACGAAATATGTCTTGAGTAGGACTATGAAAAATTCAGATTGGAAAAATACCGTTTTTCTCACAAGTCTGGCTGATATCGAAAAGTTAAAAAATTCAGAAGGTCCCGACATACAAGTATGGGGCAGCAGTAAACTCGTTCAACTGTTGTTTAAGAATGATTTAGTGGACGAACTTCGACTCAAAATTCACCCATTGACACTTGGCGAAGGAAAAAAATTGTTTGGCGATGGCACGATTCCGGCAGCATTTGCCTTAATAGAGAGTTCGGTTACACCAAGCGGTGTGATTATTGCCCATTACAAACGAGCTGGAGAAGTCAAGACTGGCACCGTTGGAGATTAAAGAGAAAAGAATTTGACGCAAAAAAAATTGAAAAATGAAATTCACCCCTAACCCCTCTTTCATTTTTCAAAACGGAAAAAACAAATTTATAACAATTAAGGAAAGCCTACCTTAATGAATGAGAACGAAAAATATTTTTTGAACAGCGTATAACACTCGATATCCGCAAGGGCTAAAGCCACATTTCAATTCGTTTCACTTCATTGAAACGTCGGATATCGAGAAACGTTATATGAAATAAATAATGTATTTTCTTTCGTAATCTATGAAATTAAACTTTGAACCAATAAGAAACCGTTTTGATTTAGTCGCCCCTCCAGTTAAGCAAATTGCTGAAAATTGGCAGGGTGATACATCAATTGAAGATATTTGGGTCGCGGAGATTGATCCAAAATATATGGGCGGCCTAGAACTATGCGAGCATTATGATATACCTCAAGATAAAGGCGCCAATTGTGTCATTATTGAAGCTGTTCGCGGAGAAAACAAGACTCTGGCAGCTTGTCTAATTCCTGTTAATTGTAAACGTGCGGATTTTAACGGAGTCGCTAGAAAACATTTAAATGCTCGTCGTGTTTCACTTGCGCCATTAGACGAAGTGCTTAAACAAACACAAATGGAATATGGAAGCATTACTGTTTTTGGGCTGCCAGAGTCTTGGCCAATTTTGATCGATCCCAGTGTAGCCTCCCTAGAAAGAGTAATAATTGGCGCAGGACTTCAAAAATCAAAACTATCACTACCTGGAAAAACACTCCTTGAGCTTCCAAATGCACAAGTTTTGGAGGGGCTTTGCAAAATCTTTTAATACAGAAAATACATTATTTACATAACATAACAGCGCATATGCAGCTCGGCTGCGGCCTCGCCCAAATGCTCGCGCGGTGTAGCACTACGTGCTAACATTTTACCGCGCTCGCACTTTGCATATGCGCGAACGTTAGGCGAAATAAATTATTTTTTACAACGTATGGAAAAACCAACAACAAAAAGCGATCCCAGCATAAGCCGCCCATTAAAAACTGTAGAAAGAATTCTATCTTACAATTTAGTTAAAGAAATCAACAAAAAAATCAAGATTAGTAAAGAAGTGTCACTTTTAGATTTAGGTTCAGGCGTTGGGCGATCTTTATGGGACTTAAGTAGTATTTTTTCAAAAAAGGATGTTAGTTTGACTTTATTTGGTATTTATTTTTGCCGAAAGTCCAGCAAAAAAAGTATTTTTTATAATGAAGAAAAACGACACGAAGATGCAAGAAAAAATCCTCTTATTATAGCCGAAGAATTCAATATAAACACACAAGGCCTATCAATTCCAAAACTATTTAATGCCAACGCCTGCACACGTATCCCAGTCAAAAGTAACTCAATAGATCTGATTTATTCTACCAATGCATTTCATTTTTTTGAAAATAAACTTGGAGCCATCACGGAAATTTCTAGAATTCTAAAAATTAACGGTCGCGCCATAATCAATATAGACAGAACAGATCAGGGTTTTTGGTCATCCAAAATTTCCTTGCCTCGTTTGCGTATCTATGAAAAAAATAAGATTCTAAGCCTAAAAAACATTCTCAAAGAAAAAGCCAGCAATAATTTCCAGATAGACATTAAAAAGGTAAATTCTTACGGCACTGGGCTTGATTCATATATTTTAATCATAACAAAAAAAAGAAATGCCTTGCTGACATTTTCCGAGCTCCAGTTCAACAAAAAACAAAGCCTTGATCTAAACAAAATCCGTTATAGCAAACAAGACATTAAAAACACGTTGGAGTATAAAAAACTAGTTGAGCTCAACGAATCCTTCGGAAAGGAACTTAACAAAGAACAGTTTGGTGGTTTTTTAAGTATTTATAAAAAATAATTTACATCCGATAAGCGTTCAAATGGATTCATAATTAGTAGCTATATATCATTTACCTATATAGAAAACAATTCTATAATTTGGCCATGAATATTCGCCCAGCAACTCTTGCGGATTTTGAAGAACTTTATTCTCTTGGCAAAGCCACGCCGGAATTAAAAGTTAGTGCGACGGAGGATTTTATGGAGCCGGATGAATTTAAATGGGCCATCACAAATCCAAACGGCGTTTTTATTCTAGCTGAAACAGAAAATCAAAAAGTCGGTTTTATTTATGCAAACGCCAAAGACCTTGAAGAACCGTTTGAGAAAAATAAATGTGCCTGCCTTGTTTATATTGCTGTGAAGCCAGAATTTCGCCATCACGGTATAGCTAAAAAATTATATTTAGAATGTGAAAAAAAGTTAAAAGAATTTGGTATTTCCAATATTTATACATGGGCAAACACAGAATCCGACGGCGCAATAATAGAATTTATGAAAAAGAACGGGTATAATACGGGACATAAATATGTCTGGATGGACAAAAAAATCGCTTAATCACTCAAAATGGACAACGACAAATTAAAAATTTTTAAAAAAAGAATCCTAATAACTAGCATATTGATATTCACGATTTCTTTATTTTTACCCGCATTTACAGCTAATAACGAAGGTCCAGTTGGTGCATTAGGTTGCCTGTTATTTGGATTTACCAGTATCACTAAAGATCTCGGAGGAACTGCCTGGTTTGCTAATATATTTATAATCTTTGGGTGGGTGTACTTTTTAAAAAGTACGCTAGCATCTTATTTTTTCTCACTAATTGCGTTTTGTTTCTCTCTATCCTTTATATTCCTTGATGAAGTGATGCTTGGTGAAGGAGGTAATTTTTATACAATCATTGAACTTAACGCCGGCTACTACTTCTGGATCGCAAGTATAGTATTACTTTCTATATCCAGTTGTATTTTCTTAATAAAAGAAAAAATAACAATAAAATCAGTAATGAAATCAGTAATAAAATACTGGAATGATCCAGGTAAATCTTAATTATTTACTAACCAATTAATATATGAAAATGAATCCTGTTATTCACTTCGAAATGGCCGCTGCGGATCAAAAACGCATGTCTGAATTCTATACAAAAGCTTTTGGTTGGAAGGCTAACCAAATGGGCCCAGAAATGGGAAATTATATTGTCGTAAATACTACTGAAACTGACGAAAAAGGTATGATCCAAACTCCAGGCGCAATCAACGGCGGATTCTACCAAAAAATGGAGGACAAAAATTTGAATTTTCCATCTGTTGTAATCGCTGTAGACGACATCAAATCTCACATCAAAATCGTTGAAGAAGCTGGTGGCAAAGTTTTAGGCGAACCTATGGACATCCCTGGCGTTGGCTCTTACGTTTCTTTCATCGATACAGAAGGAAACAGAGTAAGTATGTTGCAGCCTATTAACATGTAAATTTATGACAACATCAAGAATCACGTATGAAGGTGATCTAAGGACCACTTGTACTCATCTTAAATCTCAAAATCAGATTATTACTGATGCACCTATTGATAATCATGGAAAAGGAGAGGCTTTTTCTCCAACCGACTTATTAGCGACTTCTTTAGTTAGTTGCATGATGACAATTATGGGGATAAAAGCTAAAAAAGAAGGCATTCCCTTCACCAAGGCTGAAGCTGAAATGCAAAAAGTAATGGCCGAAGATCCAAGAAGAGTTTCAGAAATTGTAGTTACTATTAAAATGCCAAAGGAGACTTACAGCAATGAGCAGAAAAAAATATTAGAAAATGCTGCCCTTAATTGCCCAGTAGCCAAAAGTCTGAATTCTGAGATCAAACAAACAATCAAATTTGAATACCAATGATTACAAAAATAGACCACATCAATATTTCAGTAAGTGATCTAGAAAAAGCTACTGAATGCTTCACTGAATTACTGAATTTTCAAATCACACACCAAGGTCAATTAGAAGGCGAATGGATAGATAAAGTTGTTGGGCTGGAAAATGTCAAAGGGCGATACGTTCAACTAAGCATACCAAATACGGAAACGAACTTAGAATTAATTAAATACGATACTCCATCAGGAGAAAAAGAGGCTAAAATCAGTCTGGCAAACCAGATTGGTCTCAGGCACCTAGCTTTTACGGTGACGAACATTGAAGAAATCTACGGAAATCTCAAGAAAAACGGAGTGAAATTCTTTTCAGAAATACAAGTTTACAACAAAAGTAAAAAACTCTGTTACTTCCTCGGTCCTGACGGTGTTATCCTAGAATTATCGGAATACGGAAATTACTAAAAGTTCATCTAAGTTCAGTATTTCGTTAGCGCATTTTTGACTATGGGATGAGCTACATGCTAAAATAACCCTGTTTAACTTTTTCATATGAAAACAGCACAATTTACAGTTTATATAGAGCAGGATGAGGATGGAATGTTTATTGGATCCATTCCTTCAATTCCAAGTTGCTACGCTGAAGGAAAAACACAGGAAAAAATGTTAAGTAATCTGTCGGTTGTTTTAAAATTGTGTATTCGTAACCTCGACAAAAAAGAGATACCAAAAAATAAATTCATTGGTATACAAAATTTAGAGCTGTCACATGCCTAAATTAATTCCAATTAAGCCAAAAAAACTTATCAAGATGTTACAAACCTTAGGTTTTTCTCAGAGAGACGCCGAAGGATCGCATGTGTTTTTTAGACATAGCGATGGCAGAACTACTGTGATTCCTATCCATAATAGAGATTTGAGTAAGGGACTTCTCAGAAAAATTCTTAATGACATACAGCTTTCTGTAGAAGAATATGAAAAGTTAAGACAAACACTCTAAACATCAAAATTATTTCATGTTCATCGGTCATCTACCAGCGGGCTACATTCTGACGAAAAAGATTCAGGGAAAACTTAAGACCAATCGCTATCTTTGGATTGGTTTGATCGCAAGCATTTTTCCAGATTTTGATGTTTTTTATTTCTATTTTATTGATAAGAGCCAGCACCTGCATCATGGCTACTGGACTCATTTGCCGTTTGATTGGCTAGTCATTTCTGCTGTAACTTTACTGATCCTTTGGTTGTTGAAGAAAAAAGATTATACGATTGCCGCGATCATCTTCTTTAGTAATATTTTTTTGCATTTCATTCTCGATACTATAGTTGGAAAAATAGAATGGTTATATCCCTTTACAGATAAGGCATATTCGCTTTTTGAAGTACCAGCAGTTTACGACTTTTGGGTCTGGAATTTTATCTTCCATTGGACCTTCTTATTTGAAATAGCCGTGATAATCTGGGCTATATTTGATTTCTGCTCACGAAAGAATAGAATTACTCCGCAAAAATAGACTTTCAATATTAAAATGAATAACAAAGAATCTGCTCAAGACTTTCTCCAGCTCGTAGTAGCCGGCAAAGTCGATGAAGCTTATGAAAAGTATGTAGATTTTGGCGGCAAACACCACAATATTCACACGCCTGCTAGCTTTGCTGACCTGCAAAAAGCCATGAAAGAAAGTGAAGTGAATTTCCCAAATAAGCAATTTACTATCAAACATATTTTAGAGGATGGAGATTTAGTCGCAGTGCATTCTCATCTCGTACTGAAAACTGCTGAATTAGAATTAACAACTATCCACATGATGCGTTTTGCAGACGATAAAATTGTAGAAATGTGGGATATCGGTCAGCAAATTCCAGAAGACTGCCCAAATCAAGACGGAGCTTTTTAAATACATCCAACATGAAAAATTTATCACATCTCTTTAAGCAAAATAAAACTTGGGCGGCCCAAATTCTCAAAAAAAATCCTGAGTTTTTTAAAGTTCTTTCTGAGCAACAATCTCCTGAATATTTATGGATAGGTTGTTCGGATAGTCGCGTTCCAGCTAACGAAATTGTTAATTTACTGCCGGGAGAATTATTTGTTCATCGCAATGTGGCCAATTTGGTGAAATATACAGATATGAATTGCTTATCGGTTTTGCAGTATGCGATCGACATCTTGAAAGTTAAACATATCATCGTCTGCGGCCATTATGGTTGTGGGGGAGTCAGAGCTGCGATGGAAGACAAACCGCACGGCTTGGTTGATAACTGGATTGGCAGTATCCTAGATATTTACTCTCAAAATAAAAAAATATTCTCAAAACTTAAATCTGAAGAATCAAAAGTAAACAAACTCTGCGAATTAAACGTCAAAAGCCAAGTTTACAACGTTTCGCAAACAACAATCGTCCAAGAGGCCTGGAAACGCAAACAGAATTTAACTATTCATGGCTGGATTTACAGCTTAAAAGATGGTTTATTAAAAGATTTGGAAGTTAGTATTTCTAACGGCAAAAAATTCTAATATACTCAGCAGGACAATTACGTTAATCACAATTTATGGAAGAAAAAAACTACACAATTCATTTTATTCTTACTGGAGGAACTATCGATTCTCATTATGACGGCAGCAAAGACACGGCTGTGCCAAACGAAACTTCAGTTATCCCATCATTTGTTAACAGCCTAAAACTTTATCACGAAACTGAATTTACTACAGTTTGCATGAAAGATAGCCGAGCAATGACTTCTGAAGATTTGGAAAATGTACTAAAAACTGTTGAAGAAAGCCCTCATACTAAAATAATTATTACTCACGGAACTTACACGATGCCTGACAGCGCACGCTTTTTGAAAGGCAATCTCAAGCGTGATGATCAAACCATTGTTTTTACGGCGTCAGCAATTCCTATTAGTGGTTTTTCTCCCTCAGATGGGCCATTTAGTTTAGGATACGCTATTGCTCAATTAGAATATCTCCCAGTCGGAGTTTATGTGGCGGTTAACGGTAGAGTTTTTACCCCTGATGAAGTTATGAAAGTCATCAGCGAGGCTAGATTTGCTTCCATATTTGAGAGAAATAAAAAGTAGGGTAAATTTCTTATAATGAAACCAACAAAAAAAATCGTAGCAATTGGAGGAGGCGAGATTAGAACAGCTGGAACTTTGGATATAGATAAGGAAATTATAAGATTATCTGGAAAGAAAAATCCAAAGTTTTTATTTATCCCAACGGCGAGCTCAGATAGTGAAAAATATTGGGAACACATTGATAATTATTACGGTAAGAAATTAGGCTGCAAAACTGACGTGCTGTATCTTATAAAAGAGCACCCTGCTCATGCAGAAATTCAACAAAAAATTCTCAATGCAGATATCATTTACGTCGGTGGAGGCAACACCCTCAAAATGATGAGACTTTGGCGTAGATTAGGCGTCGACAAACTTCTCAAAACTGCCTGGCAAAAAGGTATAGTTTTGTGCGGAATCAGTGCCGGCTCAATCTGCTGGTTTGAATCTGGCCACAGCGATTCCATGTCATTCTATAATCCAAAAAAATGGGATTACGTCAACGTTAAATCCTTGGGTTTCTTAAAAGGAATTCACTGCCCTCATTACAATAGTGCGACTTTAGGCATTCCTCGCAAAAGCCACTTCCAAAAAATGATTCAAAAAATTGGTGGCACGGGCATCGCGGTTGATAATAATTGTGCCATTGAATTCATCGACGACAACTATCGCGTCATCACTTCAAAACCCAACGCCAAAGCCTATAAAGTCTTCAAAAAAGGTGCTAAAGTCATATCTGAAAGCATCGCCCAAGCAAAAGAGCTAAATCCAATTTCAAATTTATTCAAATGATCAAAATAATGACATCTACCAAGTCAAAATTTCTAGCACAATTTCTTGCCGGCACCCTTGGGGGAACAGTTCTCGGAATTACCGGTTTCATAAATTTATTGAACTACGGCGGTAATCATGGTTGTTGGCCGGTTATCAATCAGCTGTTTAACGGAGTTGGTTATGAATCTTGTGGTCCTTTTGGAGCAATTGGCGGAATTTTAATAGGATTTATATTTGGCATTCTTATTATCAGTAAGCTGAAAAATCAAGATTACTCGAAGATTTCTCAGGTTTTAGGCTTATGTTTTTTAATGCCATTTTTCTACGTAATAATTATGTTTTGGCCGCCATTTGGAGATGACGATGTTGGTTTTGCTTCAACTGCAGTTTTGGCCTTTATTTTAGTTTCTGCAATTCCTTCTTTACTTGTAACTCTAGCCATTAACTGGCGTAAAGTTTTTAAACGATAAATAATCGCTCATTATGCGACGAAAAATCCCCTGGTTTTACATTATAGTTGGTTTAGTTGCAGGACTTTTAACTGAATATATTGGCTACAGACTTTATGTAGCTGAGAAATTACTCATACCACTAAGCATTTTAGCAATATTGTTAGGCTTAATGTTGGAATATCGCAGAATTACCAAAAGTTGGAAAACGGTTTTTGAAACTACACTGATAGCCTATCTTATGAGCCTGCTGGCTTTTGCTAAGGGTAAAAATGAAGGGAATTATGATTTCGAACACCATATTACGCTCTGGCCATATTATTTCTATTTTATTTTTATAATTTTAGTTCTGGTTCGTTATGCAGAAAAAATTACACCGAAATTAACAGAGGGAATCACGCTTTTACAATCAGTGGCCTTAATTTATTGGGTTTGGGATTTTGGTTTTATCGAGCACAGCAATATTTATATTAAAGTTCTTATGGGAATCAGCCTTTTATTTCCTTTATTCTCATTCTTTCATGCCTTTAGCTACAGGCCATTATCAAAAAAAAGTCGCTTGCTGTTGAGCGTTTTGAGTTCTCTTATCATGCTGATTTTTGCTGCCGAAAATATTTATCACGTTCACCAAATTGGCCTCATCGAAAACGCTCCAGATTTATTACAGAAAATTTACATTGGAGCTCAATATTTCTTATTAGGAGTTTCCAGTATTTATATCGCCGAAAACTTAACAATGCTTGTAGAATTTTTGCCTGGCAAAGGATCATTTTTTAATCAAAAATACTTTGAAGAGTTAGACCTTTTACAGAGGAAACATGTCAAACGCTATTCAGAAGAACAAGTACGGAAATTTCACGCATTTCTTCTCATATTATTCACCTCAGCAATCTTTGGCCTAAATCACTACTATCAATTTGTCTCCCGCAATTTTATCATCTGGGTGGTTTTTGCCACTTTCCCAATTTTCATATATTTTTATGAACGTTTGACTACTAAAAAAGTTCTTTAAATCAATTTATGGCAATTCCAATTTTTGAAAATGGCGAACCTTTAGAAATTCTCAATCCATCAGAATTTATTTGCCATCCACTATATTTTAAAAACGGACATACGGATGTTTCTGAGATCAAATTAAGATCTGGATTAGTTGCAAATTTGAGAAAAGTGAATGAAAAGTTAAAGCAAATTAGCAAATATCAGCTCAAAATTTATGATGGTTTCAGACCAGTAGCTTTGCAGGAAAAAATGTACAACCAAACTTACGAAAAATTTAAAGCAGAAAGGCCAGAATTAAATGAAAAAGAACTAGCAGAACTAACTAATATATATTGGGCTTTTCCAAATAGAGATCCACTTGCTCCGCCTCCACATAACACCGGAGGCGCAGTTGATTTAACTCTTGTGGATGAGGAAAATAATGAAATTGAAATGGGGACACCAGTCGATGATCTCACTAAAAAAGCCTTCACTAATTATTTTGCCTATAACGCTAAAACAGAACAAAACGCAGATCTATATCACGCCAACAGAATGCTTTTAAAAAATGCTATGGAAGAATTCGGTTTCAAGAATTATCCAGAAGAATGGTGGCATTTTGACTGCGGAAATCAAGAATGGGCTTCACTAGGCGGCGGTGAAAAAGTAATTTACGGCTCAGCCGAATCCAGATAAGATCATTTCATGGCGAAAAAAACAAAGTCCAAAAAGAAACATAGTTTATTCCCTGTAAGTTTTGGAATAGGATCACTCATTGGAGCCTGGATTCTGATAATTTTAACCTTAATATTCTTCTTAGGAAGGACTATTTATTTATCAGACGAGGCAACAATGCCGATAGGGTATTACTTTCTTTTACTGGGACTCGTTTTCGAGTTCCAACGTAATATTAAAAGTTGGCCAAAAACTTTTACGGTTGCCACGCTGTCATTTGCCTTTAGTTCACTTGTCTTTGTTAGCGATGATACAACGCTACAACAAGCAATCGTAGAATGGCCTTTTTTCTTTTGTGGCCTTTTTATGTTTATGGCTCTGAATTACCTTAAAGGCAAAATCACTCCTAAGCTTACTGAAGGAATTACTCTACTCCAGTCAGTCGCTATAATTTATTGGATTACAGATCTATTTACTAGAAATTCTTTTCATCCGCTTAGCATAATTTTGATTTCCACTAGCATTTTCTTCCCAATTTTTTCTCTTTATCACGCTTTTAGCTACAACCATCTCTCAGATAGAAGTAAATTTCTTCTAAGCTTTTGGAGTTCTGTCATCATGCTGATTTTTGCTATCGAAAACATTCACGCAGTTTATCAATCTGGCATGATCGAAAACGCAATTAATTTTGGAGACAAGCTCTATAGTGCGGCAGAATATTTTCTTTTAGGCATTGCCAGTATGTACATTGTAGAGAATTTCTTTTTTATTTTTCCTTTTATTCCCGGATCACGGTTCTTTTATTTTTGCCTGCAATTTAATTATAAAGAAATAAGAGCTCTAGCAAAACAACGTCACGTTGAGCGTTATTCAGATCAACAAGTTAAAAAATCCCATGCATTTTTTGGCCTTTTATTCACTTCTATTCTTTTCGGCCTAAACTATTACTACAATTTCGTCGGCAGAAATTTTATCATCTGGGCAGCTTTTGCCATTTTCCCAATTTTCTTGTATTTTTATCAGCGTCTTACTACTAAAAAAGCTCTTTAAACTCTTTTACAACTTTTGAGCAAATATTTGTCTTTAATTCTGCTACTTTTTTACGAATTATTGTCTTTTTTAGACTCACCACTCTGTTTAGCTTTATAAAAGAAGTTTTTGGTAGAAGCCCTTCTTCCAGATTTGAATCCTCAATTTTGAAGCCATTATTTTCTATACTCGTAATAGCCAAGAGAATTATATCCTGACCATTATTTTCTTTTGAAATTACCAAGGCAGGTCTAGTTTTGATAGAACTTAAGTCGCTAAAAGGAAAAGGCACAAGCACAATATCACCCTGTTTCATAAATTTACATTTTTATAGAATTCATCATAAATGTCATCTTCTTTATTATCCCAAAAATCAAAAGAACTAAGTGCTAAAGCCGAAAAATCAGCGGTATCATCTTCTACGATTTTAATTTCTACTGGCTTCAAAAGTATTGTTTTCCCACTTACTTCAAAAGCAAAATTCCCAGTATTGCAAAGATTGCGATATTTTTTAGGAATTGTAACCTGCCCTTTTGGAGATACTTTTAATATTTGCATCTCATCAATTTGTAAAAAAGTAAAATTATTTGACATTTTTACTATAACATAAGAAAAATAACTATTCAATCCTAGCATCTAGTTATTAAATTTCTGTTAAATTTTCTTAAATTTTTTCTAAAGTTTTCGAATTTTCAATTAAAAGTGCTAAAATAGTCCAGCAATATTTAAATTTTTACACTATGAAATTCAAAATTTTCTCCGCAGTTCTTGCATTAAGTTTACTCACCCTCGCTGGATGCGCACAAACGCCAGCTCCAGAGGCTCAAGTCCCACCAGCTGATACAGAAACAGAAGTTGATCAGCCAGAAACAGTCGTTGAGCCATCTACGGAACCTTCAGAATTCGACGACTGGCTAACATACGAGAGCCCAAAAGGCTTTAGTTTTAAGTATCCACAAGGTTATCAGGTATTTCAAATGACTGTATCAGAGTCACAACCTGGATCTGAAGATATTTCAATTTTACATATTGTTTCTACAGACAATGAAAGTCCAACGCCATCTCTAGAAATCAATGTTTCCCCAACAGCAGTCAGTTTTTCTTTATGGGAAGGAATGGAATGGTCAGCTTTTCCAAAAATCGTTGAAACTTTCGAAACTAAATAATTTTAAAACACATGAAATCAAAATTTCTAGTAATTTTAACTCTACTTTTTACCCTAACTGCTTGCGGTAAAATTTCTAATGAAGAAAAAGCAATCAATCTGGTTCAGGAGCTTCCTGAAGTTAAGGAATGGATGGCAACACCAGATTTAAATGCAGTTTTTAAGCTTATTTCTGATGAAGACGGTATATATGTAATTCAGGCTTATGAAGACTTTCCAGATCACACAGCTACTTTCAATTTTTATGATGTAAATCTCGAAACAGGATCAATCATAGCTGAATTTCCTGACGTACAAGAAGAATCAACTGAATCCATAACCAACGAACCAATGCAAACAAAGCCAAAGGCTGGCGACACAATCGCTACAATTTCAACCACAAAAGGCGAAATCAAAATGTTAGTTTATGCAAAAGAAGCTCCGGAAACCGCTAAAAACTTTATTGAACTTTCAAAAAAGGGCGAATATGATGGCGTAGTCTTTCACCGAGTTATTGAGGATTTTATGATTCAAACTGGTGATTTTGAGAATGGCAACGGCACCGGTGGTTACACTTACAAAGGTCCAGGTACTTATTTGGAAGATGAATTTGGCAAAGGTCTAAAACATTTGCGTGGAGCGGTTTCTATGGCTAACGCTGGGGCAGATACAGGTGGTAGCCAATTTTTTATTGTTCAAAAAGAAGATGGTACTTCATGGTTGGACGGAAAGCATGCAATTTTTGGCTATGTTTACGAGGGAATGGACGTGGTAGACGCAATAGCTGGAGCAGAAGCCGATCAATTTGATAAACCACTTAAGACCATCAAAATGGAGAAGATCAAAATCTCTAAATTTAAGTAAGGCTACATGACTCAATTACCAGACGAAAATTCCAAACGTTTTATCGCCGTTTTAAATAAAAAAATTGAAACTGGTCGCTTGATGAATGCCCTTGGTCATATCACCGCGGGATTGGCTGGTGCTAGCGGTCAGAATGAAGAGATGTGCTTCTTGGATTACAAAGACAAAGATGGGGGAGTACATCCACATATTTCACATTTTCCTTTTATTGTTTTGAAAGCTGATAATTCTAACAAAATCCGCACTGTACGTAACGAATGTATCGCTCGCAGTATTCCATTCTCAGACTTCATAGACCCAATGACCATAGGAAGCTCTCAGGATCAATTAAACGCCTCTGCAGGTACACCCGAAGCAGAATTAGAATATTATGGCATTGTGATGTTTGGTTCTACTCTAGAATTAAAAGAATTCACTGGGAAATTTTCTTTATTTAACTAAGAATGAGTAGCGGAAATTATTTATTTTTTATCATTCTATCTACAGTTTTAATAACCAGGATTTTTCTCTATTTTAAGCCAACTCCCAGCCCAACATTCTGGGGCATCCGCACACATCATTACATGTACGGAATTTTGCTGGCTGTGATAGGATATTTCACAAAAAACCTCACTATCACCGGCGTCGGCTTGGGCTTATTTTTAGATGAATTAACTTATTTACTAATTGGCGGCAAAACCCATAAAGATAACTACTCCAAAACTTCTCTTATTGGCACTTTTTTGTTCTTAGTTTTGGCTTTTTTCCTATGCCAATATTAACTTTACAATCTCCCCAGTCCCATTCTTAAACTCTAGTTTACCCTTAACCTCAGACTCAAACGCCATCTCCACACTCTTCAAGAAATCTGCTGTCTTAATTTCGCCACTCAACATGCTCCAGCCTAATTTCCCAACAAAAATCCGTGCGTTTTCAACCTGTTCACCACGCGTCGCATTACCTAGCGGAATTATCAAAGCCTTCTTCTTAAGCAAAGCAATTTCAAACAAACTATTCGCCCCACCTCGCGAAATAATCATTTCGCAAATCGCATAAATATCCTTCAAAGGTTCGTCCAAATATTCATATTGCTGATAACCTCTCCGCTTCAAACTAATGTCCAAATTTCCTCGTCCACGTATGTGTACAATCTGAAATTTCTTTAATAATTCATCAAGAGCACCACGCACTAATTCGTTTATCTGCTGCGCCCCTTGGCTACCTCCCATCACTAACAAAATCGGTCTGTGTTTATCAAAACCTGTGAATTTATAACCTCGCTCCGCATCTCCTTCAAAAATACATTTTCGCACTGGACTTCCTGTAAAAATCACACGCTCGCCCCACTTTTCAAAATAAGGCTTACTCTCTTCAAAACTCATACAAATCTTAGTAGCAAAACGCGCACAAATTCTGTTAGCTAAACCCGGCATTAAATCTGATTCATGCAGAATAACCCGGATGCGAAGCATCCTAGCAGCTATCACTACGGGCACACTCACAAATCCACCCTTGCTAAAAATAACCGCTGGCTTAAACTCGCGCAAAATTCTATAAGCTTGCCAAATCCCAACCGGAACTTTTAAGAAATCCGTAAAATTCTGCAAAGAAAAATATCTACGCAATTTACCGCACGCGACACCACGGTACTCAATTCCAGCTTTTTGAACCATGGCTTTTTCTACGCCATTGGTAGCGCCAATATAAAGAATCTCAGCTCCTTTCTCAGCTTTTTTAAGACCTTCTATAACGGCCAAATTCGGGACGACGTGACCGCCCGTCCCCCCTCCTGTAAAGACTACCCGTGTGTGCATGATAAGTTGTGTTTTCAGAAATATTTAAAAGTATTGCTACAGCTATCATACAAGCTAATAGTGAAGAACCACCATAACTTATAAATGGCAAAGTAATACCAGTAACCGGGAGTAGAGCTGTATTAACAGCGATATTCACAAAAGCCTGTGCACAAATCCAAGTAGTTAAACCGATGGCGACTAACATTTCAAACTGACTACCAGCCTTATTCGCAATTTTATAACCTCTAAGTGAAACCACAAAGTAAGCAAAAACTACAAAAATAATTCTCAAAAATCCCAATTCTTCAGCAGAAGCGGCAAAAATAAAATCATCCGAAGCTTGAGGAAGCCAATAAGATTTCTGTACACCTTGAGTTAGACCCTTTCCAAAAAATCCACCACTACCAACTGCAATATTTGCCTGTTGTGACTGCCAGCAATAATCTTCAACACAGTCCTCGTCCACGCGCATAAATCCCTGGAAACGCTCTCTCACATGTGACACCGAAGAAACCACAATAATACCAGCTATCAGCGCTACTAGCATACTCACGGCTATGTGCTTGATTCTCGCTCCAGCCGCAAAAAACATACATAGACTAATTAATCCAATAACCATGATCGATCCAAAATCATTCTGCAACATAATCGGCAAAGCCATCATTCCACAAATCATACAAAACGGTATAAAACCCTCGCTAAAACTCTGAATTGCCTCTGGTTTACGGCTGCTCAACCAATGTGCCAGGTACAAAACAATCGCCAGTTTTGCAAATTCCGAAGGCTGAAAAGAAGTATTCAAAATAACCAGCCAATTTGTTGCGATCGTACCAAAACTTTTACCGGCAATCGCCACGAAAAATAAAAGTAAAATCACTCCACCAAAAAGAATCGGCGAAAATTTACGCCAAAATTTCATCGGAATTTTCCACGTTAAAAAGAACGCTACCAACGCCACGCCCAGTCTGAATAAATGTTTTTTAAACAACAAATAACAGTCCACATCAGCATCGCTACAATTTGGATAAGTTACGTCAGGAGCCGACAAAGCAATTGATTTTGGTACTCCAATACTAGTGATCATCACCAAACCAAATATCAGCAAAAAAAAGATCACCAGCGCCAAAACTGTATCGAATTTTATAGTCTTAGTCATAGCAGAAAGATAGTACTGGTTTTGACCCCAAACATCAAATCATTGTCTCAAGTAGAATTCTCATTTAATATGCCTGCAATGTCAAAGTTACAGAATCTCAAATTTAGTCTTATTGTAGGCGCTTTTTTAGCGCTTATCGACCAGCTTACAAAATATTTTGCAGGAAAATATTTAGCTACACCCTACATAATAATTCCGGATTTTTTTAAATTGGAATACGCTCAAAATCCAGGTATTGCTTTTGGTATCCCAATTCCACCGGCGCTCATCCTAATTGCAAACGTTCTTTTTATTTTTTTGATAATATATTTTGCTAGTAAAGAATTAAATTTAAACTCGAAATTAGCAAAATTTGCACTGGCTTTATTACTAGGCGGAGCTCTCGGTAATCTGGTTGATCGCTTTAATACTGGCTATGTTATTGATTTTATTGCTGTCTGGCATTGGCCAAATTTTAACTTCGCAGATATTTACATCTCTCTAGCCGTATTGATGATTTTGGGATTTTATGCTAGAATTAGAAGAGTTTAAACATAAAAACAAATGACTGAAGAAATTCAAGCAAAGCCTACTCCTGCAGAATTTGGTCCTCCAAGAATCAATTTCTCATCTTTTTTATTGAAGATTTTAGCTAGTTTATCAGGTGGAATCAGTGGAAGTTTGATTTTACTTTTGATCCTATTTTTAGCTTCTTCAGCTTTAGATCCACTTACTGGTAATTTTGAGAATATTGAAAGTATTGAGATCAGCCCAATTTTTACTTTCATTTTAATGATGATGATTTTTTTATCCTCAACTATTGGAAATATCTTGAGCACTTGGTTACTTGCTCTTACCGAAAAGGGCCGCTACACCAGAATATCTTCTGCTATTTACCAAGTATTTATAATCAGTATTATTATTTTTATTTTGATGGTACCGGTTTATTTTATTACTGCTGCCACAAATATCGCCGTTATTCCTTACGTAGTAGCCTTGCATATCATTATTTCAGCTCAGGTAAGCGCTTTAATTTTAGAAATTATCTGTAATTATCGTTACTCTCTTGTTGGAGTTTATGGTATTACTTTTTCTATTCTATCTAGTGCTGGATTACTTTTTGCCATGGCTGGGGTTCTTAAAGATCCACAAATACTTTTATTTGCAATCCTCCCAATAGTTTGGGGCTCAATCGGATTTGTACAAAGCATTTTTACCATGTTATATGGTTGGATGGCTCGTACTTACGATAAAGATTTTCTTTCTACTCAAACGGTTTACGGTAATGATTATGGTAAAGAAGTAGAAAATGAAGAAGTTGAAGCCGCTCCAAAAACAAAAGATGAAGCTGGTGGAGATTTCTTGAGACACAACGAGTAATTTTTAAACTAAAGAATCATTTAACGCACGTCTCATTACGTCAACTGGCGCTTCTTTTTTAGTCCACAATTTAAATTGCTCCACTGCCTGATATAAAAGCATTTTTTCAGCTGTAATAGTAGTTAATCCAAGCTCATTTGCCATGTCTAAAACAGGTGTAATCAAAGGTTTATAAACGACGTCCATCACCACTTCAAATTTTTCCAGATACTCTTTTGGGCAGAATTTTTTAATTTCTTCTTCAGTAATATCGGGGTTTAAAGTCCAAATTGAAGTAGCTTGGATCAAAATATCCGCTTCAGGTCTATTGACCGGTCCCAATTCTCCAATCTCAATTTTCTTTTCAAAAAGTTTATAAAAATCCTCTGTCATATTTAAGGCCTTCTCCTGATTTCTATTGAGAATTGCACGCACGTCCACTCCTTCCTTCAATAAACCATAAATAATCGCCCTTGCAGTGCCTCCAGCACCCATGATAACTGCTGATTTACCACTTAGCTGACCAACACTCTCTTTTAAAGCTTCAATCGCTCCCAAGTAATCAGTATTAAATCCATAGAGCTTGCCATCTCTATTCAGAACTGTATTAACGGCTCCAACGTTAGCAGCATTTTCATCAACTTCATCCAAAAATTCCATTATTGTCTCTTTGTAAGGTAGCGAAACTGACAAACCGCTAATAGGCTCATTTCTCACACGCTCAAAAAATTCAGCTAAGCCATCCTCGGCAATCTCAAATATTTCGTATTCAGCCTCAATGCCAAGCTCTTTGAACGCCGCATTATGCATAACAGGCGACAAAGAATGCTTGGCTGGATAAGCCAAAATTCCGTACTTTTTCATCTTAAGAATTTAAGCAATGCACTAATTATTTCTTCATATGTTCAGCGATTCCTTCCAAAGCTCTTAACGCTTCGATAGGCACCATCCAAACAGTTGTGTTTGATTGATCTGAAGAAATATCATTAATTGAAGTCAAAGTTCTCAAATGTAGAGCTCCAGGTGCTGCCGCCAAAGTTCTTGCTGCCTGCGCTAAATTCTCAGAAGCCGCAACTTCACCTTCAGAATTGATGATAACTGCCTTTCTTTCTCTTTCTGCCTCGGCAACCTTAGCCATTGTTCTCTTAAGATCCGCAGGAAGAACGATATCCTTTAATTCTACTGATTCTACATCGATACCCCACTGATCTGTGGCTTTATCAACTACAATTTTGATACCAGCAGCGATTTTTTCACGATTTCTTAATAAATCATCAAGACTAACTTCACCCACGGCATTACGCATTGTAGTCTGCGCCAATTGACTGATTGCATAATAGAAATTTTCAACCTCCAAAACCGCTCTACCAGCATCCGCAACTTTATAGTAAATAACCGCATTTATAGTCACTGAGATATTATCCGCAGTAATCGCTTCCTGATCTGGTACATCCACCGCCTTAACACGGATATCCACCTTAATCATCTTCTGAAAAACCGGAATAACAAGTCTCCAACCTGGCTGGGCTATACCAGTAAATTTACCAAGAGTTAATTTAACACCTCTCTCGTATTGCTTGATTTCTCTAATACTGATCAAAACAATCACTACGACAAAAACCGCAATATACAAAGCTAATCCTTCCATAATTCATTTTGTTAAAAACTATTTGATCCCAGACTAGCAAAAATCCCTCAAAAATGCTATAATATCTAGATTTTAAAAGTTCCAAAAACTAAAAACAAAAAAATGTTAACTGCCTACGCTGCCACAACTCAAAATATTCCAAGTGAAACGGCTACACAATTGGCTAATTTATTCCAGTTGTTGTTAAGTAAAATACCTTTATGGATAGCCGCTTTTATCTTGGTTGTATGTACTTTTATCGTAGCAAAAATTGCCCGTCGCATTGTGGAGAATAAAATGGCTGAAAAGGGTATTGAGGATAATCATAAAGAAGTGCAAATTCTTGGGGGACGTATGACTTATGTGTCTGTTTTGACTATTGGTCTTACTGTTGCCCTAAAAATTGCCGGAATTGATCTTACTACTATTATTGCGGCCGTTGCCTTTGGCGTGGGTTTTGCTCTGAAAGATATGATTATGAATTTTTTGGCGGGTGTGATGATTTTGATGGGCCGTCATTTTACGATTGGAGATTTTATTGATGTAGGTGGAACCGTTGGTAAAGTTGTGGAAATTCAGGGTAGAGTAACGGTTTTACAGGCTGTGGATGGAACAAAAGTTATTGTGCCAAATGCTGATTTGTTTAAGAAACAGGTGACTAGTTTTACAAGTAATCCTTTTAGACGCCTTGAGATTGATGTTGGTGTTGATTACAGAGGTAATCTAGATAACGCTATGAAGATTTGTTTGAATATAGCAAAGCACACTAAAGGTGTATTGGTTGAGCCAAAACCCGCTGTTTTGATTACAGAATTTGGTGAAAACGAAGTGTCCCTTAAAATTCGTGTTTGGGTAGAATCAAAGAGCGGTTGGTTGAAGATTAAGAGTAATTTATTGGAGAATATTAAGAAGGCTTTTGATAAATATGGCGTACCAGTTCCATGGCCAATGACTCAGGTTGTTTATGACAAGGATCTGCCTATTGCTGAAACAATGTTTGAAGAAGAAGTTAAGCGAGATAAGGACGACACCGATGAGGAAATTCAGCCGCTACCAGGTCCAGCATCTGCTCCGCTTAATGTTAATGTTTTACCTAATGCTGCAGTTCCATTAGCGGTGCCTGTTATGGTTGAGGAGGATGATGATAAGCCTTTGATTCCATTAGGAGAACAAAAAATAGTTTAATAGAATTTCTCGACTCCACTTTCCACAAAACAAAAACCCCGACATTTCTGCCAGGGCGTAGAATTCAGACTCTATCGATGTTCTAAGTTTTGTAGAACGTTGAGAGTTTTGTTTTGAATTTGTATTTGTTTTCCAGGAGACTAAACCTGTTAATTTTGTTACTTTGCTTTGGCATTGTTTTTAGTCGCGCCGTAGACCGTCTGTTTGTGTGCCCATCTACTCACCATAAAGATGAGGAGGACACCAGACTCCAACACAAGGAAGGCTATAAATCGGCCCTTTTAGTCAGGAAGGACCATCACAAAGTATAGGGAGTAAGAATATCTTTTTGGAATATTTTAATGAATATCTTTATATTATTTTGAGGAGCTTCGCACTCCTTATACTTCGTTCCGTTCAGCTAGTTTTTAATGGTCTGAAACCCGCTTCGACAATGGCATGTTCTCATTGGTTCTAATTTCTAGGTTTCATACAACTATACCAAACCCATCGGTATTTACGCAACCATATGCCGTAGACAAAATAGAAAGTATTTTATAGCTCAGGCGTCTAATCTTGAATCTTCGATAGCTTTAAGTTATGCCGATTATAAAAATCAACAATTACTTCCAATAAATAAGATTTTTTATTCTCATCCCTTTGGAATACATATGTCTTTTTCAAAAAAATGTACGTACATCATCCGTACATTTTTAAGAAATTAACTATGATCTAGGGAAATCAGTTTTGTTTATCTGATAATTTAAAATTCCACGCCAATTCTAAGTATAGACATTCCCGCAAATTTTGCTAAACTGGATGAAAATTCCAATTTATAAACATGACGAATCTGTCCATTTTCGATATAGCTGGTCCTGTAATGGTGGGTCCATCAAGTTCTCACACGGCTGGTGCCTGTAAGATTGGCCAGTTTGCGAGAGCTTTATTTCACCATACGCCTAAAAAAGTTACCTTCTACCTGCATGGTTCTTTTGGTGAAGTTTACAAAGGGCATGCTACCGATCGCGCTTTACTAGCCGGTGTTATGAAATTTATGACTAGTGATCCTCGCTTAAAAGACAGTTTTGATATTGCTAAAGAAAAAAAACTTAAATATGAATTTGTAGTGCAGGATCTTGGTTCTCACTATCATCCAAATACTGTGAAAATTGTTTTGGAAGACGGCAAGAATAAGATGGAAGTGATTGGCTGTTCTGTTGGTGGGGGAATGATAGAAATTGTGAAAATCGATGATTTTAAAGTGGATCTAAAGGGGACTGCTGGTAAATTTCTTTCGCTAGTTGCTTGTCACGCCAATAAGCCGCCTATTCTCAAACAGTTAATTGAGCAAATCGAAAAACTTGGAATCAAAGTGGTAGAAATTAATAAAACACATTTTAAAGATAAAAGTCTAAGCGTACTGAGTCTTGATGGTCCGAGAATAAATCTGCAACAGGTTATAGAATTAGAAAAAATCCCTGGTATCGATTTCTTACGGTCACTTTCTAAATTGCAACAGGGCTAACAGAGCTGAGCGCAGCGAAGCTCAAATTATCAACTTCCAAAAATCTTGTTCTCACAAAACACATTATCTACAAATAACCATGGAAACAAATACACCCCTACAATACGAATTCCACACTGCCGAAGACGTCATCCGCCTGACTTCTAAATTTAATATTACTATTGGTGAATTGGCTAAATTATACGAAATGGAACGTTCTGGCAAAACCGGTCCGGCTGTTAGAAATAAGATGAAACAAACTCGCGATGTGATGTATAGCGCTGTTAAAACTGGTGTTGTTTCAGATGAAAGATCTCGCATGGGCATGGTTGGTGGCGACGCAAAAAAAGTTTATGACGCACTCGAAAAAGGTGCTGATATGATGGGGAACAAGGTTACGGTTCGTGCGATGGCGTATGCGATGGCGGTGGGGGAACAGAATGCTTGTATGCGTCGTATCGTGGCTTTCCCAACGGCTGGTGGCTCTGGAGTTGTACCGGGCACTTTATTTAGTTGCGCTGAGCATTTTAAGGCTGGTAAGCGTAGATTACTTCATGGAATGTTTTGTGCTTCTGCAGTTGGTTTGATCATCGCCGAAGGAGCTACTTTATCAGCTGCCAAAGGTGGTTGTCAGGCCGAAGTTGGTGCTGGTGTAGCCATGGCCGCTGCTGGTCTGACTGAAATGCGTGGAGGCAGTCCTGCAGATTGTTTTAACGCTGCTGCTATAGGTTTAAAAAGTTATTTAGGTCTAGTTTGCGACCCACTTGGTGGGCTTGTTGAAGTGCCTTGTATCAAAAGAAATGCCCTCGGCTGTATGGCAGCAATTGGTGCTTCTGATCTAACTATGGCTAGCGTTAAGAGCTTCATCCCATTTGATGAAGTCGTGCAGGCTATGAAAAATATTGCCGGAATTATGTCTCCAAAACTTAGAGAAACAGCTCTTGGCGGACTTGCTGTAACCCGCACTGGTAATCTCATCAAACAAAAATTGGGAATGAAAATAACCCCAATGGACTAGAAGTTAGGGCCGCCGATACAGCGCAACCTGCCGATCTATAAACCAATTTAAGCTGGTCATATCTGGGTCTTTTGCTATTTTCCATTTAGCTCTCGGACCATCTTCGTTATCAATAAGTCCTCTATGAGCCAAAGCATGGTGAGCTTCACATAAAGCGACAATCTGATCAGGATCATGAACTTTGTCAGAAGCATATCGATTTATATGATGTAAATGATCATAGTTTTTGTTACAGCTTGGGAATTCGCATTTACCATGAGATCTTTTTAACACATGGTTTTGTATATCTTGAGGTATGTGTCTTGAAGTATTTTTAACTTGTTCCGGTTTCTCTTTCTCCAATTCTTTATTTAAATTTTCCTCATATAATTTTATAAATTTCTCCATCAATTCATTCCAATCACCACCATTAATTTTCTGTAATTTAATGGCGATTTCAGGTTTCAAATTCATCACCAAAGTTTTTAATTTCTGTTCATCACTAGTCTTATCTGAAATCTGCATTTCTTGATTCCTGAAATCACGAACAAAAGTTTCCAGTTCATGTTTTCGCATTTCTTTTGCATACTTTGCCCAGTATTCTTGAGTTTCCTCCGTCGCAATAGTTGCAACTGGTTTAACTGCGTACAAACCTTTCTTTTCGGCAACCTCAAGTAGCGCTGGTTTATTCTCAATTTTTCTATAAATTCTCAAGGATTCATCTACTTGCCCATGATTCATCCCCGCTAATTTCGCCGCATATTCATAAATAGATTCGAATCCTTTTTTCTTCCAAACCTCAAATTTATCTACATCTGACAATAATAAAGCACATTTTCTCTGCCATTCTTTTGCATGCCGTCCGTATTCGGTAAATTTTGAGTGTAGTTCATTGATATTTTTATCCATAATTTTTATTTCACCTAAATTGTATTTGTCTTCATTTTAGGCTTACATCAAACAAAATCCAGCAAAGAACCTAGACAAAACACGCCAGTGAGTATACGCTCACCTAATTAAGGTTGCAGAAAATTAAAAAGTATTATTTAATGCTGGATTCCGTCCCGGGGCGATCTGTAAAATAATCAAACTAGACTTTCTTGCTCATGCCCATTCAAGCTAGCTTCCTCCGCCAGTTCATCAATTCTCATTTGTCTGTATGCGCGACTTTGTTGATATCTATGAGAAATCTCCTCAACGACTAATTGCAAATCAGGGTAAACAGCATCTACATTAAAATCAACTTCTCCTTCAAATTCCCCAACAATTCGAGGCCTTATTAGTAGTTGGTCTACGCCCGTTCTGATAATCTTAGAAATTTCTTCTGGTGGAACATCTGGATTAAATTGCAAAAACATCTCAATAGCTCTCCATTTTGCACGACCACCAATACGCATATTTGTATCTGGTAACGGCTGTAATTGTTCTGACTTGGCTGATCTTTCTGCTGCCATATACATCTGATAATTAATACGGAAATGAACTGTACACACACACACACACATTTTGTCAATTTTTCTGATATTTGCGGTTTTGTAGTAGAATCTTTTCATCTAATCAAAAACTATGTTTCGCATCGCTGTTTTAGCTTCCACAAATGGCACCGATTTACAGGCTATAATTGACGAAATGAAGGCTGGAAAAATGCCTGGAATTGAGCTTGCCGTCGTGATTAGTAATAAAGAAAATTGCTACGCGCTTGAACGTGCCAAAACCCAAGGTTATAAAACTGTTTTTATTGATCCAAAAGACTTAACCAGAGAAGAATACGACAAAAAAGTTGCTGAAATTCTACAAAAAGAAAATGTAGATCTAATTGTTTTAGTCGGTTATATGAGAATTTTAAGCGCCGAATTCGTGAGGAAATTTAAGAATAAAATTATCAACGTTCATCCATCTTTAGTTCCAAAATTCTGCGGTCCAAAATTCTTTGGTGACGACATCTATAAACTGATTATAGAAGCAAAAGAAACCGAAACCGGCATGACAATTCATTACGTAGATGAAGGCGTAGACACTGGCAAAATAATTCTCCAAAAAACCTGCAAAATCGATCCAACCGACACTCCACAAACCCTCAAAACCAAAGTCCAATCCCTCGAAAAATACTGGTACCCAGAGGTAATCCGCCAGCTAGCAAGCTAGATAAATTCACCACCAAAACGGTCTTAGTCAAAAACGTTATTTATGGTATAATTAAGAAAAATAAATTATATCGATGTCGGAATTAAGAGAAAAATTAGAGGAACAAAATATTCAGATGGGACCAGATGGTTTACCTGACTATAAGGCTTCTTCAGCAGATCAATTTTTGGCTGAAATAGAAGCGGAATTAAAAGCTACCGGCGAAATGCCTGCAACTATAAAAGATCAAATTCAAGCAAAGGCTCTAGCTCTTCTTAAAGAAAAAAATCTCCCAGACTCTGGCGATAGTAAATTTTGGGTAGATAATTCAATTGCAGATAAAACCCCAGAAAATCCCGACAAACCCGAATTTAAAATTATGTCATGGAATCTCGAGAGGGGATTAAGAGTTGAAGATCAAATTAAATATCTACAAGAGCAAGATCCTGACGTTTTGTGCGTTCAGGAGATTGATTGGGATTGTGACCGCACAGGTAATAGAAATATAACTTTAGAAATGGCCAAAGCCCTAGGTTATAAATATATTCTCTATACTACTGAATTCGTTGAAGTAAATGATGAGACGATTAAGGAAGCCAGGAAAAATCCTAATACACACGGTGGAGGTGTGCATGGACAGGCAATTTTGAGTCGTTACCCTCTTCAGGACCCTAAGGCGTTTAAACTTACAAATGCCTGGCATGACTGGGAAGATGCTAGTAAAAAACCAGGTAGAGAAGAACCTCGTCGTGGCCAAAGAGTAGCCCAAATGACAGATATCCAGATCGGCAATAAAACTATCACTGTTGTGAATACTCATTTTGAAAACCATGGTGGTTTAACAGGTAGATTAGTACAATGGGACGAAGTCAAAAAACGAATAGCAAATTCGAAAAATCCAGTAATGGTGATGGGCGATTTAAATACAACCGGTCATGGTGTAGCCAATTTAGTCCAGCACGATAACAGAAAAGATCTTTGGAGAAAAATGCGTGATGAATCGGGTAAACCTATCAAAAGATTTGGTGAAGAAGAAGGCGCAGTTTGGATGAGAGATGAATTTGAGCCTGCAGGTTTTAAAACTGCACAATCTCCGGACCAAATAAGCTACAGATTACCTCCAGCTAAATTTGCTTACGATGGCAAACTAGATTGGATGCTCTACAGAGATGGACAAGTTGGCAAATTTAATCTGAAAGAGAGTACTACTGGTCCAGATAGAATGCCAGGAATGGAAAAAGACATGAGCGACCACCGACCTTTAATTGCTAAATTAGAGATAGAATAAAAGACTATCGGCTCCTCCATTTCCAATGATATTTAATCGCACTGTGAAAATGGAACCAGAAGACTTTTTTGAATGGTAACTTAAACCAAGAACCATCGCTTAAACGCTTGTGATAGTGCACAGCAACGGCTTCAGGGTAATAAACAACTTTGTAGCCGGCATCTTGAGTTTTGCGGCATAAATCGAAGTCTTCCATAAACATAAAATATCTCTCGTCAAAACCATTAATTTTTTCGAATAATTCTCGCGGCATCACCATAAAAGCCCCAGTAATCAGATCCACAACCTGAGTACTGCTATGATTGAAATCGCCCATGATATAGCGTCGATAGCGCTGTTTAAACGGCCACATTTTCTTTAAAAAACTGCGCTTAATAAACAAATCAAAAATCTTGAAATGACGCCTACAGGACTGCTGAATCCGCCCATCGTGATACATCAATTTTGGCCCAACCATCCCAACATCCTTGTGTTCTTCCATATAATCCACCAACTTCTGCAAAGTATCCGGCTCAACCGTAATATCCGTATTCAAAATCAAAAGATATTTGCCCTTTGCTTCACGCGCCGCAAAATTATGACCGGCTCCGTAACCTAAATTACGCCCCGGCTCTACTAGCTTGATTAGACCTTCCTCATGCGCTTTTTTGAGGTAATCCAAGCTGTCGTCATGCGAATTATTATCACAAATAATTATTTCAAACTCAAAGTCAGTTTTACTTTTTTTTAAAGCTTCAACACAAAGTTTTGGGAAGTATTTCTGGTTGTAGTTTACGATAGTTATCGAAAGTTTCACCATAATTAATTAGAGTTTCTTTTTAAGATTATCACGTCTCATAGCGCTGACATCCGTTTTATTCTGTGAAATTTTAAGTTCAAAAGTTCCGCGTACAAAACTGTTTTCTGGAATATCTTCTGGCACCAAAATTCCCGCACCAATAAAGCATCCACTACCAATTCTAACACCAGGCATTAGGCTCGTATTCACACCAACTCTCACGTGCGAACCAATCATCGCCCCAAATTTATTAGTATGCGCATTCAGTTTTTTGCCATCCACTGAAATCTCTACTTCTCGCTCATCCAAGCGCAAATTTCCAGTTACAGTCCCTGCACCAAATGACACATTATTTCCAATTACACTGTCACCAATATAGTTAGAATGAGTCCAAACTTCATCACTCAAAAAACTGCGCGCCACCTCTGTGCTAAAACCAATAATACAACCTCTGCCAATATTACTATCACGCACTAAACTATTTGTCGCGATCACACTATCGTCACCAATATAACAAGGCCCGTTAATCACCGCATTATCAAAAATTTTAACTCTTTCACCAATAATAACTTGGCCATTTATCACCGCACTTTTTGCAATTTCCGCACTTTTACTAATGCTCTTTTTTGCCTTACTCATGAGGAATCTAAAGACATTCTGAATATGCCAAGGATATTTAACCGGCTGCCAAAATCCATCATATTCCACCGCCATCATCTTGATCCCATCAGTCATCATTTTTGACAGTGCAACTTCATACAAATCATCTTTTTTACTCTTGGTTTTTTCTAAATATTTCACTAAAACTTCCGGTTTTTTATGCAAATGCACCACCACATTTACCATCTTGCTAGGCTCAGTTCCTGGTTCTGGTTTCTCTATTATTTCGCTGATATATGCGCTTTTATCCATTTTTAAATATCCTCCCGGGAAGTATTGATGCACCATTTTTCCCAAAATAAAACTGTCCGCAAGGGTACTACTCATTTTTTCAATCTGCTTAAATGCCTCTGCCTCCACTACATCATTGCTGCTAAAAACTATTACTGGAGAATTTTTGATAGAATTTTTTGCCGCCAAAACCGCCCCACACATTCCAAGGTCCAGATTTTCCTGTTCAATCACTTCTATATTTAATTTCAATTTCTTAGAAAGCTCTACTGCAAGCGCCATAAGCGCCGCCAAGTTATGTTCTCCACCAACCAAAATAATATCTTTAAATCCAGCACTTTTAACAATCTCAATCTGATGTTGAATAAGAGGTTTCCCCAAAAAATTTAAGAAGTTTTTATCGGTAACCGGATACATCCTTTTACTTCGCCCTGCTGCTAGAATCAGTACTTTCATGCTTAAATATAGATTTAATAATAAAATAAATTAAGAATCCAACTAAGTTCATTATATCTGTAATTATAGCCAAAATGGTAGAGTAAAATCCGCTAAAAACCGCAATCAGTAAATAAGGCGTTCGCACAGTAATATTTATGACTCTATGTTGAATAAACGCATAAATCACCGTCTCAATAACATAAATAATCGGCGCCAAAATATAAATTATACTATCACTATCCCTCTTGAAATAGACCACAATCATCATGGCCAGCAGCACAATTCTATCAAAGAAAAAATCTATCCAAAAACCCTCATTTTGAGTCCCTTTGAACCTCGCCAAACCACCATCTAAAATATCAAAAATAATACTCAAAACTATCAAAAAATAAAACATTCCGTAATTATTTATCGCAAAGTGATAAGCCGCTACCAGCCCTGTAATCAGGGCCATCATACTAATCAAAAAAGGCGTAATTCCAAGCTTAATCATCAAAGCAAAAAATGGTTTAAGAAGCCTGTCCTTATGCATTTTTATTTTCCCTTCAAATTTAATAAAACCTTTTTTTAATTTTTCCATTTTACTGATGAATATTGCAGAATCATTGTAACAAAAATCAAAAAAATAGTATAATCCCCGTATGTTAAGTGCACACGCTTCTTCAAAGTTGAAAGAAAACATGACTTGGGCTAATCTCATCAGTCTCCTCCGCCCGTTTTTAGTAGTTTTTTGTTTATATTTTTTCAAAGACCAGCCTTACATTTTGGCTGCTAGCATAGTTATTTTGCTTTTGATGGATGCATTGGATGGCTTCGTAGCACGTAAATTCAACCAGGCCAGCAAATTGGGCGCACATATCGATATTCTCTGTGATCGCATACTGGAGATCGTGATTTTGTTTGTTTACGCGAAGTGGGGATTGATCTCATATTTTTTCCCAATAGTTTTTATGATCCGTGGAATTTTGACCGACTCTCTTAGATATCTAAACGAGATCTATAAAGACGAAAAATACAAACATCCTTTATCCCTTGGCAAAGCCGATAATCGCTTTTTTAGAGGATTCACTAATACCACAAAAATTCTAGCCTTTTCTATCCTACCAATCTCTCCAGAAATTGGTCTCTACTTCCTGGTTTTGGCTCTTGCGGTAAATCTTTATAGAGGAATTCCAGTGATATTCTGCAAACGTTCAAAACAACTGATGCGGATCGTTTGGAATAAAATCAAAAACTAAGTCAGAATTTCACTCAACTTCTTCAACTTAATAGCCTGTTTTATTTCCATTGCGATGCGTTCACCATAGCTGAGACTTTCACCGTATAAATAGCCAGAATAAGGCGTAAATTTAGTTCCTGGTGAACCCGGAATTCTCATACTAACATCAAAAATCACGAATTCCTCTCGTCCTTCTTCGGCCACCACCGCACCTTGCAAAGCAAAGGGTCCAATAATCCCTGGTGAAACTTCTTTTTTCATAGTTTCCACAAATCTTTCACCAAGTTCATAAGCTTTTTCCACCAAAGATTCTTTCATAGTCACTGCAAAATGTCCTGTTTCAATGATTTTTGGCTCCATAAACTCACGAACCATGCATTGCTCAACGGCTGGCAATCTCAAAAATCCATCTAGATTTGTCTGTCTACGGCTGTCAGTTCCCATTAATTCCAATTCTCCAGTAATGGTAGAATAGAAAAAATTTAAATTTATATGCGCTCCAACTGCATATTCCTCGATAACCGCTTTATTCAAAGCTTCCTCTGTTATTTGACGTGCTCGAATGCGTTTTTCCGCTTCTTTAACAAAATTTTGATAGCTATTTGCAAAGAAAAAAGCTCTTTCATAACCACGAGTTGCCTCATTAACTTTTACAATCACTAAACGATCGATGTCTTCAGCACTTTTATAGATCTTTGGAATGCGTATATTTGCCTTCCTAAGCAGATCGTACTGATTGTTAGGTTGATCGCGCTCTTCCAGCCTTACGCCTTCTCTAAGGCCATAAATCGGTACATTAAAGTCATTCTCAATCTCTTTAAAGTCGCAATAAACCCAAAAATAACGATTATGGATAAAAACCGTGTTTAATTCTCTCAATTCCTGCTGCACTTTTGGACTCGTAATATCCTTAAATTTATCTACTAGAATGACATTGCCAACACAGCCTTTTTCTTTACCCATAGCGTCATCACGACGACGATAGTAATCCGTATAAGTTTTTTCACGGCCTTTTTGACAAACCACCACTGTATCAAAACCATATTTTGTGGCTCCATGACACACATCCAAGGCGCTATGCCCACCAAGCACACCGATAGTAATTTTTTTCTGATTATACTTTTTGAGAATTGGCTGAATATCCATATTTTCTTTTAAATATTTTCAATAAAATTACAATGTTTTTACTTTTTTAGCAACGGTTGCTCGAATTGCGCAGAGGTGCAAAAAGTGTTATAATAAAATTAAGTATTAATAATTTCAAGCATATGGCTTATCGCATTAGTGAAGTACCGGCAGATGATGAAACGCCAGAGGGTTGGGAAATAGAGTTCGATCTTCCTAAGCAACCAAAAGTAAGGATCACTAAAGAGAATCAACGTAGACTTTATCTAAACAGCAAAACTGATGGATACCATTGGTTCAATTTTTGGGCCGCACAGGAGCCAAATGCTATCAGCCTCCTCGAGCTCCCTGCAAATGCAGAAAGAGAAAGAGTTAGACAGTCACTTCTAGCCATTGGGCTAGGCTACATAGAGGAAGATAAGGAAACCTGTTTTTTGGACAGCCCAGAAGAAGTAACTATAGAAACGGTAAACAGGATTGCTAACTTTCTAGAACCTAGATTTGCAATGAGAGAAAAGTTTTTTCCAGACGATTAGTCCTTTTCGCAAAATCGTACAAAGACCTTCCTGTCGGCGGGCAGTAATTTAATGCTGCGCTAGATGTTGCGATGCAGACTTGAAGGAGGCTAGAATGATGTTGTGATTCTGAAAAGCGTTCCCGGGAATGGGAATTTACAGATGTGGCTTCCACGATAGTTTACTTTTTTGAATTATATTCTAGTTTAAGTTTTCGGGTTAACCCGAGAGGTATCAGTAGATTTTGAAGATTTTGGGGTTCGATTCCCGGCATCTCCACCACGAGTCTCAAAACGAGACTCTAAAAACAAATCAGGCTCGACACTGACCAAATAATAATACTAAGTTTACTAGATTCCCAAAATATCTTTATCTGCCGTTAACGCCGCTATCACTCCTTCAATCAATTTATCCATCTCAATTCCCATGCCCAAAGCACCATTGCTAATGTCATCACGGTTTACTGCTGCGGCAAAGCCTTTGTCTTTCAACTTCTTTTTCACGGATTTTACCTCCATTCCATCAAAACCACCCGGTCTAACTTGAGCCACCGCCACCACAAATCCAGACAATTCATCCACGGCAAATAAAGTCTTTTCCATCATCGAATCGCGACTAACTCCAGTATAACTTGCATGGCTTTGTATAGCCCTTAAAATGTCTTCAGCAACGCCTTTTTCCCGCAAAATTCCTTCACCAATCATTGGGTGTTTATCCGGATATTTTTCATAGTCAAAATCATGCAATAATCCAGTCACATACCACTTTTCTTCATCTTCATTAAACTGTTTTGCGAAATGTTTCATAGAGGCCGCAACCGCTCGGCAATGCCGTCGCAAGCTTTCGCTCTCTACATATTCCTGTAAGATTTTTTCTGCATCTGCTCTATTCATAAATGTGAAATTAAAAAATATTAAAAATAAAATTTACTAAATTCCTGTAATAAAATAGGTTTACCCTAGTACTTTCTGCAGCTGGTCAGTTTCGATCGCCAACTTAATGTCGCGAGCCAACCTTCTACCTGTACTCATTGGTTCGTTATAGCGCAGCCATGTGTATGGAGAGCCATCGATGTAGGGATTTGTACCCGCAACTATACGAGCGGAGATTTCAAAAACGAAATAATTAAGTTCAGGGTCGATAATTCCTTCAAGACAGAATGGTCCAAAAAGGCCACCCTTAGCCAATTTATGAGAAGCGGCAACTACTCTGTCTCCCATTTCAAAAATTTCTGGAAGCATGGATTCTCTAACTACTAATGGCACATTACCAGTGATTGTATAAGTCGTTCTAATCTCAGCATCTACCTGGTCTTTTGCCGCTATACGACCGATAGAATCGGCATTTGATTCGTAACGTTTATCAAAACCCATAACCTCCAATTCGCCGGTTAATGGGCTGTAAAAATAGTGAGTATAAACTGGTACACCAACTACATATTCCTGAATTGCATAGTCTTCAGTGCCTGGCTGATTTTTGTAGGCCTCGATACGTTGGTAGAATTCTTTTGCAGAATTAGCTAGGAAATATCCCTTACCACCATGTGCACCATGAAATTTCACTATCACTGTGCAATCAATATCTTCAGGTTTTTTGAAAATTCTTGGAACCTTGATTTTAGCATCAACAAGCCACTCCCTCTCTTTGTCACGGTTTGATTCATATTCCAAAATATCTTTAGTTCCATAATGCATCGCGCGTACATCTTTGACCTTTGTTGCGCCAATGTAAGCCACAAACGAGCCATGCGGAATAATAATTGCATTCTGTTTTATCAGCTGATCTTCAATCTTAAAAAAATCCTTAAATGAATCTACTTCTATAATTTCGTCCGCAACTTTAAAGCTTTCATAAGGTCTACGACGGCCTTTTTCGCATATACAAATAGTCTGGAAGCCTTCATCTTTTGCTCCTTTGAGAATTTGTAAAGCAGTGTGGCTGCCCAACGTCGCTATTTTGTAATCACCAATTTTTGCCATTTAATAAAAAAGTAGGACTTTTGGCCATCATACAAAAACATTCCTCCTCTTGTCTATAGGAAATACACCCAAAATAAAACTAAAGCTAACAGCACTCGGTATGCCGCAAAGGTTCTTAAACTGTACTTTTTTAAGAATTTCATTAAGAATGAAACGCTCAAAATGCCAAATGTAAATGAGCTGATAAAGCCTATTACAAGGGGTAAAGCGTCAATCGCGGCACCTCCTTCAGATGATTTTAAACCCGTTAGAATTGCTGCGCCTATCATCGCCGGAATTCCCAATAAAAATGAAAATTTTGCTGCTCCACTACGTTCAATTCCCTGAAATAATCCTGCTGATATCGTTGCTCCAGACCTCGAAACTCCTGGAATTAAGGCCATTGCCTGGGCAAGTCCAATAATCAAAGCCTGTTTCCAAGTCTGCACTTTTTCTTCTTTTTTAGGTTTTTTATCATAAAAATATTCTGCCAGCATAAAAACTCCAGCAACGGCTAACATCAAAATCGCAATTGATTTCACGTTTCTAAAATTCTCATCCAAAAAATCTCCAAAAACTCCCAAAATCACTGCAGGAATTGTGCCAATAATTAAAAATAAAATTAATTTCGCCGGATATTCACTAAACTTTAATTTTCCAGTAAAAAACCTGCCTAAAGCCAAAATCATCTCTTTAATATCCTTCCAGAAATAGATGAAAATCGCCAATAACGTGCCCATATGCAGCATCACATCAAAACTTTTTAGCGTCGCAATATCCAAATTCAGCCATTCTTCCACCAAAACCAGATGACCACTTGAAGAAATCGGTAAAAATTCCGTCACACCCTGTAAACCTCCTAAAATTAATGCGTCTAGCCAATCCATGGCAAAGATATTAACACAAAACGGCGTTTGCAAAAAGCTGATTAATAAGGTATAATATCAAGATTTATAAAACCAAAAATAAAAACAAAAAATATGGAAAACCAAAACGTACCTTTTCTGAATGATCAGACACCGCAGGCTCCTCAAACCCCACCAGCATCCAAAAAAAAGCTATTTCTTATGGTGGCTGGTCTACTTGCAGTGAGTGTAATAACTTACGTGCTTGGTGGCAGTGATTTATTTAAGGGACAACTTTTGCTCTCTGAAAAGAGTGAAAAGGAGATGTCAAAACTCGCTGAATATATCAAACCTGTATCTCTTGGTGATGACAACTGGGCAATACTTACAGGTCAGGAAGAAACTTTTGAAGTTTTGGAGAGTGCACCGGCCAATGTGCTTTTTTGGTCTACAGCAAGCGCTGGTGATTGGAAAGTTGTACATGCGGATTTTACTACGCTTTTGGATCAAACAACTGCAAGAAAAATTATAGTAACCAGCACTTCTAAATTTAAAAATACCAAGTTTGCCAGCATTTGTGTGAATTTTGCCGATGGTAGTGACGAAGTTTGTAACAATGAATTCGATAAAAAAACTTTTGAACACATCTATACACGCCCTGGTGAATTCCCAATTACTATGACAGCAATTGATGAAAATGGCTTAATAGATACGCAAATTAGAGCTGTAACTTTTAGCACTACTGATGATGAAAAAGGTATGTTTGCTGATTTTAGTGTTTCGATAGATGCTGACGATTATAGAACTATTACATTACAGGATCTGTCGATCCTAGCAGAAGGCAAAACCATTAAAAACAGATGTATAAAATTCGGTGACGATACACCAATTGTCTGTGAAAACACTTTAGAAAATAGAATTTTTACTCACACTTATACTGGTGACGACGCTTATGATGTTAGTCTTTCAATTATGGATCAAAATGAGGAATCCTCAAGAATGTTTAAGAGAATTGAGATTACAAGTGAAGTAACTTTTAAACCTGATTTTGCCCTAAACAAATCCAGCGATAATCTTAATAGAGTTTGGATTAGAGACACTTCTGTTACAGATAAGGCAACTATCGTGAAAAGATGCGTGAATTTTGGTGATGGAACTGAAGACATTTGTGCACCAAATTTTAACTTGGACATGGATGTTCCTACAGATTATGAACACACCTACGCACAGCCTGGTAATTACGCAATAATTTTAACACTTACTGATAATGCTGGTAGATCAGTAACTAAGAGGCAAAGAGCCAGTCCATATGCTGTAGCAGCAAATTTCACCGTTACTGCGGATTCTGTAAATACCAAAAGAGTTACGGTACTTGATACGTCAGCTCTTGATAACATTGATATTGGTAAAATTTGTGTGAATTTTGGAGAAATCGGAAGTATCACGGGACCTGCCTCAAAATGTTCTACAGAGGCTGGTGCGAGTTATGAATATACTTACGAAAATGCCGGAGACTATACTATTGGTTTAAGTATTTATGACAAAACTGAAGCTCTTGCTACAGGTCTATTAGGAGAAAAAACTCAGTCTATTACGGTAGTCAATCCTGATCCTACTGCGGTTATTGTAAACCCGGAGTTTATTTTTACTGCTGATGCTGAGAATTCAAAAAAACTTACTTTTACCAGTAATACGACTTTGGATAACACTGACCTTAAAACTGAATGTATGAATTTTGGTGATGGTAGTAATCATCTTTGTGACTATGATGATACAAAAACCTTTGAGCATACCTACTTGAAACCTGGAACATATGAGGTTACCTTAACGGTTTCTCACACCAGTGGAGAGCCAAAAACATTGACTCAAACCATAACAATAAAACCTGCTCCTACTGATCCCGTAGTTTTTGTAGATTTTGAAGTTACACCGGATCCGGCTCACCCATATGAACCACGTTGGGCATTGGTCAAAAATACTTCTACGGCACAAAATGTTACCTTGAGTAAAAGTTTTACTGTAGATTTTGGTGACGGGTTTATCCATCAAGGTCCAGAAAATCCATCTCATCAATATGCAAAAGCTGGTACTTACGACATAACTTTAACAGCACAGGGAGCAGATGAAAATGGAATGGCTGTTCAGGGTTCTCTCAAAAAAACCGGAAATGTCACCGATACTGTACCCGAAATAACAGGAGTAACTCCGGATTTTAGCTACAGCGTGGTGAACCCAGCTAGCCCAAAACTAATTAAAATAGTAGACCAATCAACTATCCAAAATCCAGATATTGAGCCTTATATTACTAATCTCAAGATCACGAGTCATGATGACCCCGATACAATAATTTATACTACAAATAATGGTACTCTAAAAGGTACTGATTATAATTACGAATTTAGCGAATTTGGGACTTATGATATTACGATTTGGTTAAAGATGAAATCCGGTGGCACAGAGATCGAATCAAACAAGGTCACCAAGTCCGTTACTATTACAGATGAAGTCCCTGTACAGGAAATTCCAGGATTAATCCCTGATTTTAGCTATAAAGTTAACGATCTTGATCCAAAATATATTGAAATCTCAGATGAAACTACTGGCCCAAACCTAAACGCTTATACTCTAGTTAGTAATTTAAAAATCACAAAGCACGATGACCCCAATAACGTGCTTTATACTAAATCTATCGGCACGAGATCAATAGGAGGTTACGCTTGGTGGTATAAATTTAGCCAAGCCGGTGAGTATGATATTACACTCTGGATAGAAGGGTCTACCGCAAAAATAACTAAAACCATAACTATTAGTGACGCCACTATCCTTGCGGATTTCGAAATCTTTACTCCATCATGGGCCGAAAATGAGACTGGATACATCTGTATAAATAATAATTCTACTGCTCAACGTACTGAAATTGTGAGTTTGGATATAGACTTTGGCGATGGATACAAAGCAGAAAAAGTGTCTCCAATGAATGATATAGCGGACCACTGTCATAGCTATAGCAATTCCGGTACATATCAAGTCACATTGACTGCATATGGACAATTAGAGGATCAAACTCCTAATTCCCTCACAAAAAGTGTTAACATTACAGTTCCTCCAGCGGCACCTGAAGAACCATCTGATTTGGGTACCAACGTTTTAGCTTTGTTATTTGCTGACACGCTTTCTTTAGGAGAAAAAGATGAAGAAATCAATTATATCATTGCCGAACCAGGTGCCACTGTTTATTTTGCAGCAAAATGTGAAGCCGGCACTGATTTGGTACACGTAACTCCAATTACCACTGACGACGTTGAAGCAACAATTGCATCAAGCGAAGTTTCAAAAACTGCAAGTTTTGATATTGAAAAAGGTACTAGCGGTTGTGGAACATCTGATATTAAAGATGAGAACGACTCAGTTACATCTCAAAATGCAGCAAATCCTGATTTAAATACGGCAATTGATGAAGATGAAGATGTCGATGTCGAAGATGACCAAGATGAATTTGCCTACCAGGATGATGATGACGATTATTCTGATGATGATTTTGACGATAGCGCTGACGACGACTCTTCAGATGACGATGTAGAAGCTGATGAATTCGAAGAAACGGAATGTTCAGATTACGTCGACAATGATGATGATGGATTGATTGATATTGAAGAAGATCCAGGTTGTGAAAGTTTGGACGATGACGATGAATCAAACGCGGTTATGAGAACTGAAACTGAATGTTCAGATGGAGAAGATAATGACGGCGATGGATTTAAAGATACCAAGGATCCAGGTTGTCAGAATGCTAAGGATGATGACGAAACTAATGAAGAAGAAGTAGTGCAGGAAGGCGAAGTTGATTTACCTGCCTGTTTTGCCTCAGCTGATGGAATGGATGGCTTTGATGATATCAGTGAATTGGAAAGCACTTACGTAATTGATACAGAAGCTAATTCTTCATATAGAGGAAAAGTTGCAGATTTCCACGGAGAAGCAATTTTTAGAGGTTACGAAGACAAAAACGGCAATAAAACATTCAGACCTTATGCCCCAATTCGTAGGGATGAAGCCATTAAAACAGTTCTATTAACCACCTGTTATTTGGACCATTTATACTACAATGATGACTTGAGTGCTGAATCTGCTGGTTTTGAGGATTCTGAATTTAAATCTTCAACGTATTGGGCAAAAGAATTAATAAACATTGCTGCCAACGCTGAATTGATAGAAAAGGAGGAGAAATTCTACCCTGGTCAGCAAGTAACTCGTTCAGAATATTTGAAACTTCTTTTAACAGCTTATTCTGAAATTACAGGAACTGATATTGAAGAATGTAAAGAAGGGGATAGTCCATTCGTAGACGTTGATGCCAGTGATTGGTACTGCAAATATGGCGTTTTAGCAAAAGAATTAGGAATTTCTGAAGGATACACTGATGCTAAGGGAAAATTACGTTTAAATCCTAAGAAAGTTTTGACTCGTTCAGATGCCGCCATCATGCTTTGGAACTACTATCTAGCTGTAGACGGTAGTGGTAGAGCAACAGAAGAAGGTGAGAATGATGTTGATACTACCTCAAGTGGAAGAGTATTAAGATAGAGGTTTTTAGTGTCTGAAATATCTACGGCCGGTGAACACCATACTAATACCAAGTTCATCGGCTTTTTTGATTATTTCTTCATCGTTAACAGATCCACCTGGTTGAATAATTGAGGTAATTCCATATTTTGCTGCTGTTTCTATACCATCTGAGAATGGAAAGAATGCGTCTGAAGCCATCACAGAACCAGGCACCTTCGTTCCGCCTTTATGCCCGGCAATAAATACACTATCGACGCGCGACATTTGCCCAGCGCCTATTCCCGTTACCACGGTGCCTTTTGCCATTACTATCGCATTAGACATTACGTGCTTCGCCACCTGGTTTGCAAACAACATGCTGTCAATTTCCTCTGCAGTTGGTTGTTTTTTAGTCACCATTTTTAAATCTGCTGGTTGCAAAACGTAAGTGTCTTTTGTCTGAATTAACAAACCACCAGCCACTTTTTTGATATCAGTTTTATATAAGTCGAGCTTAAGCTCTCCAGTTTCCAAAATTCTCAAATTTTCTCTCGTCATTAATCTCTTCAAAGCTTTTGCAGAATAAGAAGGCGCAATAATCATTTCCACAAACATTTTTTTGTCTTTCATGTGATCCACAATCGCATCATTAACTTCGCAATTCACCGCTATAACTGAACCAAAAGCTGATAAATCATCTACTTCATAGGCCTGAATAAAAGCATCTTCAATTTTTGCCGCACTCGCCACTCCACAAGGATTATTATGTTTTATAAAAACCGCCGTTGGCGTAGTGAATTCTTTTACTAATTCTAAAGCACTATCTCCATCAACTAAATTGTTAAAAGATAGCTGTTTACCATGCAAAACCTTGGCATTGGTAATATTTGAATCAGTGTTTTCCGGATTACGAAAGAACGCCGCTTTTTGATGCGGATTTTCGCCATATCTAAGGCTGGAAACTTTTTCATAATGCAAATCCAAAAGTTCCGGTTCCTCGAGAATATTCCTGAAATAAGTCTCAATCATCTCGTCATATCTATGAGTCAAAGTAAAAGCCTTACGTGCCAGTTTTTTGCGGAATTCTAAAGTGGTTTCGCCATTTTTTTCCATCTCTTCCAGCACTGCAGAATAATCTTCCGGATCAGTAACTACGGTCACAAATTTGAAATTTTTTGCAGAACTTCTCACCATGCTTGGTCCTCCAATATCGATATTTTCAATTGCTTCTGCCTCAGTTACGCCTTCTTTTTCTATAGTTTTTTTAAACGGATATAAATTAACCACCACTAAATCTATCATTTTTACATCATTTTTTTCAGCTTCTGCCATGTGTTTTTCATTGTCGCGCAAAGCCAACAAACCTCCATGAATTTTTGGATTCAAAGTCTTCACCCTGCCATCCATCATCTCTGGAAAACCTGTATAAGCGGACACGTCAATTACGCTTACTCCAGCCTCTTTTAAAGCTTTAGAAGTTCCACCTGTTGATAAAATTTCTACTCCTTTTTCCTGCAGTTTTTTTGCAAATTCAACAATCCCAGTCTTGTCAGAAACGCTGATTAACGCACGTTTGATTGGCATAATTAAATCGGTACGATTTGTAATTAACAACTTACGAAAGAAGCCTTCGAAATTTTAGTGATATAGCGCCCAAAGTCAAGCCGGATCCACGCCTCCCTTGCTACATGGATTACACCTTAAAACTCTCCAGATAGCCTTGAAAGTGCCGATTACGGCTCCGTGCTTGTCCAGGCTCTCTTTGGCATATTGCGAGCAGCTAGGGCTATATTTGCAATAACCATAGGGGTAAAACCTACTCACCCAGCTATGGTCAGGTGAAATCGTCTTTTGATAGAAGATAATTAGCAAAATCAGAAGGTTTCTTGGGATACGCCAAATAAACTTTAGAAACTTATTCATAGAAGAAAGAAATGCGTTCGCTTCGCTCACAGTCACGATCAATAGTAATTTCCTGGATACTGCTTCACACCATTGTCGATAACTTCCCAATGTAAGTGAATACCAGTCACACCGTAAACACGTCCTGTATTACCCATAATACCTAGGACATCACCCTGATTTACAGCCTGACCTTCGTAAACATTCAAAGAGTCCATGTGTCCGTATAGAGTTTTAACGCCATTTCCGTGGTCAATAATTACGTGATTACCGTAACCACCACCATAAGTTCCGCTTGAAGCCTTCACTACTGTACCTGAACCAGCAGCCCAGATTGCAGGCATACTTCTGTCTGCGATATCGTAAGCATAATGTCCAGCCTTATATCCTTGAGTAATCTTACCTCTTGTAGGGAAAATAAAGATCTTACCAACTGAAGGAGCTGCGCTAGAAGGGTTAGCACTAACACTTGTTCTACCAGATCTCGCAACAGAGGTGCCTCTTGAGTTAGCTATAGCTGTAGGTTGATAAATTGGCTTAGCACCAGGCAAAAACAACGCCTGACCCTTTGCTATAGTCTGAGATTCCAAACCGTTCTGGGCAATAATGGCATCACTACTAATAGAATATTTTTTAGCAATCTTATCTATACTGTCACCACTTGCTACTTTATAACTTAATCCATCTACTGGAGGTACTAACAAGGTCTGTCCAATTTTTAAGCTATTTGCATTCGCAATGCCGTTTTCCCACATAATAGTCTCAACTTTAACACCATATTTTGAAGAAATTGAAGACAATGATTCGCCACTTTCTACGCTATGTACGGCGAAATCAGTCAAACCAATTCTATTTGATTCATTTGTTTGTGGATTGATCTTTACTAAATAACCATCCTCATCTGATACTAGAATGTTTCCAGGCACAGCATAAGCAGCTATATAATCTGTAGAATAATTGGTTGAAGCAGCAGTCATACTAGCCCCCGGAGCGATAGACATTACCAATAAGCCACTTAAAGCCACGGCTGTAGACTTAAAAAATAATCTCCTCTGAGGAGATACCGGCAACAATTCAGCCACCTTTGCCCATAAAGCAGAAACAACCCTGGCAGCATTTGATACAGCAGTAGTTTTTAGAGGCTTTAAAAGGGGAGCAACAATTGCCCTCAGTGTAGAAAGGGAATAAATCTTGAGAAGTTGAGGCCTTGAAAAAATCTTTAGATGACGATTTCTTCTAGCGAACTCATTAACTTGTAATGTGTTTTCTGAAATTTCCATAAAGTGCTTATATTCTTTTCGAACGGTAAACGTCTTTGATCTCGATTTCTCAAACTTAATACTTTCCTCAATTATCCGAGTTTGGCCCTATATCGGCAAGGCCAGGTCGTTGACAAGAGTAGTGTAATATTGTCATTAATGCAAGGCTTTCTGCTTCCAGGACTCGTTTAGCCGCTTGCTAAAGCCAAAGCCCTTGCCGATAGAATTATACAACAATTTTAAATCCCGAAAAATAAAATATTTACAAAAACATAGAAAAATGGTCTTTTACTATTGCTAAAAAACGCTGCTTTTGTTAAATTCCACATGCAGATTTTTCTGCCTTATGTACTTATGTTATATAGGGCTTGATGATCTTTTTAGATCTTAATCCAAAGAAAATGGAAAACAGTACTCTCAACAAGTACGAGCTGATGCTCATACTCCTCTCTGATTTAGGGGAACAAAAAATCAACGAAGAAGTAGGTGATGTGGTTAAACACATCGAATCAGTAGGCGGCGAAGTCTTCAACAAAGATGTTTGGGGCGTTCGTGATCTTGCCTACAAAATCAGGAAGCACAAGGAAGGATACTATGTGGTATTAAACTTCACATTCCCTCCTCTAAAGCTGTCCGAGTTCGAAAAGGGTTTCAATATTAACCCCGCTATTATTCGTTCTCTTTTGATCAGAACTCCTAATACTTATGTAATGAGGAGCTTTGCTGAATATCAAGAAGAAGCAGAAAAAATGGCTGCAGAAAAGGCAAAGAAGCCTGAAGCTGGTGTGGAAACAAAAAGACCAGATTCTCCAAAAAGAAACGAGGCTGCTAAGAAATTCTCTCCAGAAGTAAAAACTAGAAAAGTTGTGAGCGCTGTGAACGAAGTGAACGCACCTTCTAAAGCTAACGAAGAGCCAAAAGCTGCTAAAAAAGCTGCTCAGCCTAAGGAAAAACTTGAAGAAGTTGATAAAAAACTTAAGAGCATTATCGACGATCCAGATATCACTCTATAGTAACCACCAATAACTAAACCTGTATGAGATCAATAAATAAAGTGATTCTAATCGGAAATTTGACCAGAGATCCAGAGATGAAACAAACTCAGAGCGGACAGCCAGTTACTACTTTTGGTCTAGCTACTAATAGAGAATGGATGACAAAAGGTAGCGATAGAAAAAAATCCACTGAATTTCATGAGATAGTTGCTTGGGCAAAGTTAGCTGAGGTATGCCACACTTATCTAAGAAAAGGTAAATTGGTTTATATCGAAGGTTATCTTAAAACTCGCAGCTGGGAGATGGAAAATGGTGAGAAAAAATTCAGAACTGAGATTGTTCTTCATGATATGATTATGCTTGAAAAGAGACCTGGAGATCATGGTGATGACCATGCTGATTCTGCTCTTATTGCTGCCAGCGCTGAAGCGTCTGGTGATAGTGATGTTTATTTGTCTGATGAGCCTATCTCTGACGACAACCCATCACAGAATGTATTTTAATTATTAACTAGCTAAAAAATGCCTACTTTTAAAAGCCGTAAATGTCACTTCTGCGCTGAAAAAATCAGCTACATCGATTACAAAAATCTTGGTTTAATCAGAAAATTTATTTCTCAATATTTCAAGATCGTTCCACGTTATTACAGCGGTAACTGTCTAAAACACCAAAAAAAGCTTGCTAGAGCCGTTAAATACGCTCGTCACGTAGCTTTAGTTCCGTTTGTTAAATAACCGGAACCGAAGGTTCCTTGCACCTGTGAGCGAAGCGAACACGCACCCAGAACCCGAAGGGTTCTCTCCCTTCCTGCAATTTTCCCAAAATTCTAAAGAGTCCTGCCGCAATGTAGGGCTCTTTTTTTGAGTCAGCCCATCATCTCGTCCACCTAAATTATCAGGATTTATACGCCAGATATAACTCATCAATTATAGTTTTTTGAGAATTTGCCTCAAACTGCCACTCTTCTGGCTCCTGTTTTTGTCGTCCAATCACACCATTATGGGCAAACTCATGATGAATCTGGCAAAGTGGAATTATCGTTTCATGGCTCTTAGCCTCCGCAAACGGAATTCGATGATGGATGTTTTCAGCTGGCTTTGTGCAGTTTGGATATGCGCAATGATTTTCGTATTTTTGTAGAATCTTCCTCTTTTGTTTGGCTGGGACGTATCTTTTTGCTTCTTTTTGCCTGTCGCCAACCATCTCATTTTTCGCATTTCCTGTATTTTTCACTTCCTGCGGGATGGTGCTTTTTGCGCTCTGTTTAGCCACTATTTGGCCTTTCACGTTTCCGTTCCCGGGAATGCTTTTTTGAATAAGAATTGAAGTTTCAGTTTTAGCAAGGGCCGGATTTTTCTGATGATTCTCGGCACGTGCGTCTTTTTGCTCCAGTCTCTTAAGCATTAATTTTAAAGCCTCTTTATTTGAAAAATCTCTTTTTTGTTCTTTTTGAAGCCTATGTTTAAGTTGAAAAAATAAGATCTGCATTTCATGATCTAGCTCGATTTTTAGGCTTGAGGTGGCGGCGCGGCAAGGCTGGCCATAATGATTAACAGATGCATCAAAAGGTTGATTGCCCAAATCTGGCCCAAACAAATTTAGCCCAAAATTTTCCATGCCTTCAGGCTTTGCATTCATTCTTTCTTTCATACCTTGCCGCACCTCCTTCGCAAACTCAAACAACGCCGGTTTACTCATGTTAGCGACGTGTTCGGCAAAAACTTTATCGGTCTCTGGCGTAGCAATCGTGGCTACCAGAGACACTTTATGAATGCCGCATTTTGCAATTGCCTGTTTTAAAAACGGCTTGTCTTCAACATGCTTTAAAGTTCTCAAAGCTTTTTCTACTGTTTCCCTAGATAATTTTGCATACTTAAAACCATATTCGTAAATATCTGCGCAACCATGTTTCAAATAAATTTCTTTTTCAAAAATCTCTAACAAAAGCGAAATCAGCCTGTTTTTCATCTTAAAAATATCAAAACTAAGTTTCACAAATTCTCGATGCAAATTCATAAAAATTGGGTTAAAAAATACAAAAGGACAAAAAATTGCAAAAATCAAAAATGATTTTTATCAGGCAGCTACCCCACCTATCCCAACGTATGTATTTTTTCTGCAAAACCCAAGTAAAATCCGTCTGCAGAAACTAAGTTTTTGACGGCCTTAAATCACAGCCAAAAAACTAACAAAATCATATCAAGAATTCACCAAAAACGCAACGGTAAAGATGGTGTAAAATGGCTTTAAATACACTAAATCATGGACTTGATCGTGGCCTATTGTCTGGCGTAATTTTAGCTAATGATTTGCTGAGGATTTTTCAAAATTTCGTAAAAGAAAAATCAAATCTTTTTCCACCACAAGTGTTCGGATTGAGCCCGTCCCGTAGGAGGGAATGCTTTTCCGAATTACCAGCCATAAACGAAATCAGTCAATAGTATTCTCTAACCAACTCAAGCCTCCAGGCTTCCAAAAATGGCATTTTTATGATAAGATAATAAGATTTTTGAATTAAGGAAATCAAAGCAACAAAAACAAAACTCAACAAAACAAATAAAATGATTCACAAACTAAAACAAAAATTTCATATTCACAAACTGCAAAGAGCTCAAAAACGTGAAGAGAAAAAGCAAAGAATCGATCAGTTACGCAAAGTCCCAACGATTTATGACAATGCTCCAATTTTTTGGCAGTCTCCAGAGGTACCTCACCATGAGCGTGGCCCAATCTGGAAAATATTTTCTATAACCGCAGTCGCAGCCCTTGTAGGCGGAGCAATCTTTTATCAGTCCTGGACTTTTGCCGTCGCAGTACTAACCTTTGCTGCTACCTACGCCATCGTTCACAGGAATAAGCCAAAAATTCTAGATATTAAAATTTCAAGCGTAGGCATTAAAATTGGCCATCACAAATATCCGTACAATCGCATCAAGGCCTTCTGGATAATCTACGAACCACCTTTTGTGCAGACACTAAATTTACGTATCAGCGGTGAAATTCTATCTGAAATTACTCTTCAACTTAACGGACAGAATCCAGCTGTGATTCGCGAATATTTACTCAGCAAAATCCCAGAACTTGAGGGACAAAGCGAAAAAATCAGCGATATATTCTTAAGAATTTTTAGGATCTAAGTAAATTTAAGCAAAATAAAAATGGCAAACGAACCTAACATTTTGGACAACATTCAAGACCCTGCGGACAAGACGTCTTACATGTTTAAGCAGGACTTGGACAAAATTAAAGCAGAAACTAAGAAAAACATGAAAAAGATCAGATCTTTTGTTGAATCTAAAAGTATGGATTTGGATACCAGCAGAGCCGACGTTGCCGAGGATGTAGCAATCATGACTTTGCAGGAGCCAATCAGACAAATGCAAAAAGAGATGGAGCAGTTGATCATTAGTGGAGAAGTGGATTTAAACACTGTTTTAGAGAGATATCGCGGTAGAATGGAAGACGTGGTGCAGATTGCTGAAGGCTATGTTTTGAAAGTTATCCAGGATTCAGGATGGGTTGATGCCGAGGCTCTCGCAAAAATGACCAAGGATGCAGGTAAAGATCTCGGTAAAATGATGAATCTTTTAAACGAAGACAATCCTGACTCAAAAGAGTTGGCGGATGCTTTTAGATATACCATGAGGGCTTTGAGTAAGGAAAACGATATGGTAGTAGCACGCAAAAAAACTTTCGATTTTATGATCGAAAAGCTCAAATCAAAAGAATACACGCCAATGATCTGGACAATCATGACCTACATGGATCGCAAGGATCGTATTGATTTGACCAGAGAATATTTCGCTGCAATCAGTTCTCCAGACGCTCAACCACCTCTACCTCCTTCAATAATTGAGGAATTCTTAAAAGAGGGTAATCATAATGGTGTTTTTAGTATTACAGAAATGGAAGAATTAAGAGGAGGTAAAAAATATGAAGAAAAAGAACGTGAGGTCTACATCGCAAAATGGCAGCTTCAAAATAGTCATCAAGGGTCAGCTAAATTAATTGCCCGCCAGTCTTATGGTACGGTGAATCATGCCGGTAAGTGGCTAAGTGGACCAAATATTCTAATGTTTATTGCTCATAAATCTCTTATTACGCAAATTGCCGGTAATGTGATTACCGATGTCTTCCAGGGAGGTAAACCAAAAAGTTTTGAGGGTATCATGGCCGCAGTCACAAAACCACATGTTTTGGCTGCTGGAGCTGGTCTAGTAGCTATTAAAATGGCAAAAGATCCAAGAAGGTTGGCCCAGATTTTAGAACCAAAAGATCAGAGGGAGACACATGAACGTAGCACCGCCTATGCAAGGCTTTCAAATCAGGTAAACGGTAACCCTTTATGGGATGAGTGGGAAACTTTTTTTAAGACAGAAAATTATGCAGGCGTAGACGTTTTTAAAGATTTTATCGATTGGGCACAAATTGAAACTAAAACCGAAAAACTTGATGATGATTTTAGAGAACTAATTAATCCAAGGGTTTTTAAAGAATATTTGGCACATCAAATTGAAAAACAAAAAGCTGGAAAAATTGTTCCACGTCCAAACATTGATTACGAAAAAGTCGCTGAAAAATTTAATAATATCGAGACCAAAGAGCTGTTAGACATGGCTAAAATCGTGGACGTTTTGGGTGCTAAAATGCGTAACGAGCAAGATTTTAATAATACCGTCAAACTTGGTTTAAACCATACGAGTCCTACAAACACGGTGGATGCAACCACTCCGGATGCCCCACCTGAACCAGTAATTCCTACAACATAAAAATGAACGAAAATAAAAATAAATATCAAAGGCTTTACGAACTAACTCACGACGAAAACAAAACGAGACTTTTTGGTCCGAGGGGTTTATTTGGCTTTTATAACGAATATCATAAATTTCTCAAGATTTTTGCAGAATATGCCTGGGATGAAACCAAAGATGATGGTCAAATTGCAATGACTCTAGATAGTCGAGGTTTTGTAGAATATGTTGAAAAAAGAGAAGACCTAACTGATGAGGAAAAGAAGGCTTTTGCCGAACAGATTGAATCTCTTAAAACCAGTCCTAAACGGGAAATAAAAGACCTGCCACCACAAGAAAACACTTTAAGAAATTTCGCACTTTTGTTGCAAGAATTCAACATCGGTCGTCACCCAGAAAAAATAATTGATCTATATAGAGATGCCCTTGAAGCGAGCGTGGCGAACGCACGGCCCACTGATGTGAACGAAGATGTGAACGAAGTGAACGCACCCGTTGTGAGCGAAGCGAGCGCACCTGTGAACGAAGTGAACGCACCTTCCTCCCCCGAGCCTTCCTCCTCAAGTTCTGGTTCTAGTTCCTCTTCACAATCAACCGAATCAAATCAAGCAGTAACTGAATCAGATTTAGCCGATTCTACAGAAAGAAATCATCAGAACTTGCCAGATTCAGCAGTGCAAAAAACAGCAAAACCGCCAAAACCAGCGGAACAAAAGCAAAATTCTGCCGCTCCTGAATATCAAAATTATCAGAGTTTTGAGCCGGAAATTCTAAATGAAAATATTACTGAAATACCTCAACAATCACTTGCTGATAGTAGATATTTTAATCCGGCATTTCTTTTGAGACCAGCTTCTTCCGGGTCTAACCAAAGAGTAGTTGTAACCAAAACATCTGGAGGAAATTTGCGTAAGTTGGCTCCAATGCAATCTCAATCCTACTCACTGAATCAAACTATAAAAAGAGACGAAGGTAAAACTGGAGAAGATCTAAAAAATCCACTCCAATTACCGGTTTACATGCCACCTTCAAGCCAAAATCAACAGGGTGGGCTAGGTGGAAGAAAAAAAACAGGATCAATCGGCAAAAGTTTAGCTAAAAAAGCTGCTGCCCTGGTTGCAGCCGGTGGAACTCTACCTTTTTTTGCGCCTAAACCTATTGTAACCGCGGCGAGCTTAATTCACGTAGATCTATTCAAAAAAATTATCGACTTTCTTACATAAGAATAAAAACAAAAATGTTCAAAAATAAAATAAAATTAGCAAAAAACATAATTACAGGGTTGATTTTAACCCTTGTAGTAACGGTTAATTTATTACAACCATACATTGCTCATGCCGCAGATCCCGCTCCAGTGCCTATGACCTGTGATGAAGCTGGTTTATGGAAACCAATAGAGCCCGATAGATGTATGAAGCCCGGCAAAATGGATCCACCTTCCTGTACTGGATCTGGATTAGGAGGTAGTTTTGAATTAGACCTAAAACAGACCAATGACACTCAGACCGTTTGTATAAAAAAGACTCAAGCAGAGAATCAACAACAGTCCGGTGAAGTCCTTGCAAATCTAGCTCCGACTATCAACATTCTCGTTGGTATACAGCAATTTTTGAATAAAGCTATCTGGCCTGTTTTGGTTATGATTGGTGATTTAATGGGAAATGATCTTTTGTTTAGCGGAGGTATGGAAGAAAGACTTAGAGAAGTCTGGATCCCAATGCGTAATCTCGTAAATATTCTTTTTATTATCGTTTTAGTTGGTATCGCTTTGTATAATGTTTTGGGTCTTGGCGAGGATGGCGGTGAATACGCCCTTAAAACAGCTTTACCAAAAATTATCGTTGGTATTATTGCCATTAATTTTTCATTTTTAGCCATAAAGGTCACTCTGGATGGTATTAATGTCCTTACCACCGCAGTGTTTAGTTTACCCAGCGATATTAGTCCAGCATTGGGAGAGATTATGAAGAACTCAAATGCAACGGATGAGACAGGTACGTTAACTTCAGCTGCTCAAATGGAGCGTAAGAAGATTAGGGCTCTATGTTCCGCTGTCGCCGGTTATGCTCCTGAAGAATACAACCAAATGAATTCAGCTAGCTACAAGCAGGGTCAAGATCTCTTAATAGCTAGAAAAGTAGCTGCCGGAATGAGCGTCACGCTTGGCCCTAATGATAAAGATATGGCCGCGATTCTACTCAAAGTAAAAGCACAAGATCCAAAAGATACAACCTTAGAGGCTAAATTTACTGAACAAGTTGACAACCATAAAAAAGCCCTTCTATGTTATGACAAACAAGACCAATTAACTCCACAGGCCGAGCTATTCTTGCGTCGTTATAACTCCCGTAATGCGGCTCTTGCTCTGGCTATCAACATGGGGGAAATTCTCTTCTATCAAGATATAGATTTAAATTCTATAGCCAGTATAGAAAAGGTCTTTGTGAATACGATTTTTTCTATGATTTTGTATCTGGTTTATATGGCTTCCTTCCTGGCTTTGTTTGTCGTGCTGCTTGGTAGACTAGTCGTTTTGTGGCTATGTATAGCTGTTTCGCCAATATTACTACTCGTTATTGCCGCACCAAGTCTTAAAGATAAATTTGGTGGATTTGATAAATTATCAGAAGCATTTACCAAGAATGCCATTGCTCCTTTGATGATGGCTTTGTCTATGACTATTGGTTGGATCATGTTGAATGCGCTTAAATCTCTAAATCCCGGAGGTAAATTTTATGGAACCAGCACGGTTTTGAGTTTTGATCCTACTGTTGGTATTCCGGTTGCAGGTATGAATACTTTGCAGGATTTAACTGTAGCTACTTGTACCATTGCTGTTGTCTGGTTGGGAGTGTTTTCAGCCGCAGAAGGCACAATCGCCGAAGGCGTTACAGGCTGGATGAAAGAAAAACTTATAACCGCTGCCAAATTCATCGGCAGTGTCCCACTCAAACATATCCCATTGGTACCTATCCAATTGCCAAATCACGAACATCATCATTACACTTTGTCACAAGTTGGTAGAGCCCTCGAAAACGCCATGCATAGTGATGACAGTAAATTGATCAATGATATGGGTCACAATAAAGTAGGCAGCTACAAAGATTTTGAAGATATTAGTACAAAGGAAGAATTTATCGATCATATTAAACGTATGGATAGACCTGAAGACATGACCGAAGAAAAATATATAAAAGCTTTGCAAGAATGGTCGACTGGGGATGGTAGGGAGATTATGGAAAAATTCAACAGAAGTCCTGCCACTAGCGATGAGAAAGAGTTACACCGTCAACTTACAAGGATGATGACCAACCCCGACCAGGCTAAAGATGCTGCAAGGAGAATCAAAAACGATATCGGATTAACCAAAGGCAAACCAGACGGCAAGCCAGCTCCAGCCGCAACAACAGGAACTGCTAATCAGGTAGATGCCACTGGCGCAGTCGCAGGAGCGGCGGCCGGTAGTGCACCGATTACAGCAGTAGTAAATGCAGCTAACGATGTCGAAAAAAATAAAAAGGCTATTGCTATTAACGCTGATACAACTAGTGTAATCAATATTCTTAATACCGCCACTCCAAATCCAAGTGGACTTCGTGCCTCATTAAATAAATTGGGTAGTGAATTAGGCACTACAGGTCCCACTGCGCAAGCTGAAAAGCGTGCCCTATTTACCCCTGATCAATTAAAGAAAATTAAAACGGTCATACCTACTATTTATGACGCCCAGTTCGGACCAGATCCAGTCGCTCCACCGGTTGTACCACCAGCGGCTCCACCTGCACCGCCAGCCCCACACCCATAAAAATTCCCAATCCTTGCCAAATTAATCCAATTGATCTAGAGTATGATAATTTCATGAAATACGTCCCATGCAACTAATAAAAACTTACAATCAGCCAAGGTGCAGGGAGTGGCCTCAAAACCTCATATATTTCGCGGATCAAAAGGATCCACCAAAACCTGAGACAGCCAAGTCCGAGCCTGAAAGTAATGTTTCAAAAACTGAAGCCGCCTACATCAATAAAATTCACAGCAAGGCAGACTTTGCCGAGGCAAAAAGAATTGAACCGGGTACAGTTGATTTAGACACTTTAAAAGAACTTTCTGAGTTAATTGATGGCCCAAATAAAATTGGCGAAGAGCGAGATACCAAGGATGATATCAAGTACCGTCAGTATTTTATCGACGCTGTGGCAAAAGGCAAATTCCCAAAGAAAGCCAGACACTCTGTAGCTATTCTTAAAGCTCTAAAAAGCAACATTCCTGAAGTTAAAAAGAAAGCTCAAGAAGCAGTTAAAAATCTCTCACAAGGACATGCTACCGAGGCGCTTAGCGAAAGAAAGGAGCAAGCATTATTAGAAGAACTCACCGATCTTGAACAGGGCCATGTTATCGTTCAAAAAACCGACCAGTTTTCACGTGAAGCCAGAACGATTACCATGTCCGCAGACACCCGTGAAGCCACAGAAGGAATTACTGTAAAAAAAGGAAATTGGGAAGTTGAAGCCGCACCAAAAGAAATAGTCGAAGAAAAGACAAGAATCATGAAGTTACAAGGTCAGCTGGCTATGAAATCCAATATTATTGCCAGAAAATTAGACAAGGAACGTCTTGCCACTAAGCCAAACCAAAAGGAAATCACTGAAATGGAGGCTAAGTTAAAATCTCTAGATCAGGAAAACGAAAAATTATTGAAGGAGCTTCAAGCTCCAGAAAAAGAATGGCTCAATTACATGAGACGGGTCAATGACGGCAAAAAACAGATTGAGTATTATTCTAAAAAACTTGGCATGGATCTCACTCAAACCAAGAGAATTTATATGTGGTTAATCGAACTTACAAAAGGTGAAGACATTGATGAGAAAACGACTCCACTCAGAATTAAGGGCTTTAAATCTGATCCGGTAACCGGTGAAACCACTAAAGAAGAATGTTATATCCAGATTACCAGTTTTGAGTTTGCCGAAAGCGAAACTGCAAATTCTGATGTCTCAGGCGATATTATGATTAGGTACATCAATGAAAATGGCAAACCTTGTATTGATAATTTAAAGATGTTATTCCAGTTTATCGCTGGTTTTGAAGGTTATGAAGAAATTAAAGATCTAAAAGAATTAAACAAAAGAATTGGTAAAAATACTGGTCAAACTGATTTGGAGGTAGGCCAGGAATTTGTGAAAACATTGACTGAGTACGACGATAAAAATAATGCGATCAAAAAAGAAGAAACTTTTAAAATTGAGGCAATCGATGAAGTTACAGGCAAAATAAAGCTCGATAGAGTTGTGACAAAAATCAACCGTAATAGCATGCAGTTAGCCGTAAACGACAGACTTTATTACAACCGTCAGGCCCAGGAATTCAATTACGGAGAATTCTCAAAATTTATTATTCAGCAGAACTATAACTTAAATAGAGATGTAAAAGATGCTCAAGAAATGTGTGATAGGTCTGTAGACGCTATGACAGAAGAATGTAAGGGATATATTGAAGGTTCAAGTCAGGAAGCAAAGGCTGCCTATCTTGAGTCTTTAAAACACGATGCGGGTACTTTGGATGTGCCAGCCCAACAAGGTCAATCCCAGGAAGTCGTATTTTTGGATGAAAACAAACTTTTACGTGTAGGTATTTTGTCTGTAGAAGCTGCTAATGATAATAAAGAAACTTTTGTTTTAAGAGAAAAAAGACCAATTAATCCCGCCGCTACAACTATGGCTGCTTTACGCTATGGTGGTATACCTCAGCGTTTATGGGGTGCCCAGCGTCCTCATCCAGTCGATGCCTGGACAGATAGAACTAAACAACCTGACGCAAAAGGTAATTATCCACTAAAAGCTCTTAAATTAAGCCCAGTTGAACTAGCTGACTGGAGGGGAAGAGGCATAATCAATAACTCACCACGTGCTACCAGAGTTAGTAACGCCCCACGCGGCACACGCCCTACAGAAGGCGGCCAATGGCGAGTAAACAACGATCCAAATGCAATCGCTGCGATGAATGATGCCAGTAAGCATTCAGTTACTACTGACTCTGCCGCTCATGAACCTGCCACTGGCGGTCATCATAATCCACCTGGAGAGATAGCAGGTGTTCAGGATAATCCTGGCGGAGCAGATCCGGGACATCAAAGCGCTCATGAGGCTGGTCATGCAGAGGGTGGACATGATGAACATGCACACGCTGGCCATGACGAACATGATGCCCACGAAGGCCATGAGGAACACGGCCACGACGACCACGGCGGAGGTCACGATGCACACGGCGGGGGCCACGGCCACGATGACGACAAAAAATATGCTAAAGAAGCCCTACCATATGACTCGATTTATAAAGTTGGTGGTTTCGAAAGACCTGAATCAAATTTCTTGAAGTCCCTTTGGGTTAACACAAAATTCTTAAGCCCTAGTGATCTTTGGACTATGGGTGGAAGCATGATTGAGTATTACGAGAGACGTTTTGAGAGAAATCAGAAGGATCGTTTTGCCCGTGTTGGTGAAGAAATCCCATATTTTGCTCCCGAAATGCGTCGTATCATCGAGGCAACCGAACACGAAGCCGTACATAGTTTTCAGGAAGCCCTGGAGCACAAAGGTATTTATGAAATCCGTGGACGTTTACGTGTAACAAGTAACAAAGATGAGTTCAAAGCCTGTCTCGAAGTATTATCTACCAAAGGTGAAATGCGTTGGGACGACATAGGCTTCTGGAAAAATATTAATCGTTTTACCAAGGCTCAATTCTCAGTGCCAATCCCTGGAAATGGTGATCCTTACACCCATATAGATGTTGATAGCAAGGATCCACGTACCGGTTTTGATTACATTAAGGACGCCTTGGACTCTATCTGGGGTGAAGGTAATTATAATAACTGGTTCTCAAAAAATAAAAGTTCATTCAGTAGTAATTCTAAAGGCTTTTATGAAGAAGGTGACCAGCTGGAATCAAAAGAAGGTGGCCACAGTCAGAGACTTGCACAATTACTTAAAGCCCACAAAGAAGGTGTTTACGTAAATCCTCATGAATATGAAGGATTGATTCATCACATGATTGAGAATGGTAAATCAACCATGCAGGCTAAAATTTATTACATCGTAGAAGGTGTGACTGCCCAAAATCCATCTGGAGAAACCTTATTATCATTTGATCGTATTGGTCACTTTAATTCCCAGCATTTGGCGAAATTTCCGATTCTTGAGTACATGACTGCGGGAGTTTTGCGTAAAAAATCTGGTGAACCTGATGGTAAATCACATAAATGGACACTTGATGATTATAAAAGTTGGGCGGAGATGTTTGATGGAGATAATCCAAAGAATTGTGTACCAAACAAAAAAGTAGATGATTTCATGTGGGATTATATTATTCCTTCCGATCAAACTCAGGATCGTATCAACAAGGCCTTAAGAAGTGCGGAAAACATCGATCATGATGATATGTTTGCCTACATCCCACCGGCCGATGAAGAAACTATAAAAAGAATTTGTGGTACCAGCACGGGTAACAAACAGTATCTTACTACCGAGGGTTATGCCAACGTTTTCCCGGGATTTAGTCAGTATATGCGAACCTTGTCTAAAACTGGGAAAAAAGAAAAATTAAGAAAAGCTCTGAGATCATATGTACGTTTTGAAGGAATTATGACGAATAAATATGCAAAAAATAAAGATAATTTCACAAGGTTGGATAGTAGTAAATTGAAAGAAGGTACGATTGTTTCTCCATCAACGCCTCCTATAATATTTATTCAGCAAATGAACGGTTGTGTGCAGGATATTGTTAAAAATTATAGGAATAAATTCCGTGATGCCGACACCCTTGAATTAGAGACACTGGCGGCAAGAATTTATGATCCAAGAGCCTCAAGCTACGATATTAAGAATAAAGATGATCATCAAAAACAGGATGACTTGGATTCAGCTTATGAAAAGTTTGGTAAGGTTTTTGAAAAGGTTCTGTCCAAAGATAAAGGTGATCTCATGATGAATACAGTTGAGGGATCAAATTTTTATGGCATGCCGGACTTCGTATCTGAAGCCGAAAAAAACCGCCGCAAAGCCAACAAATCAACCCAATACACCGACGAATTATCTCTTGAATAATTCTCCCAATTCTGGTTAAATTACGCCTTAAATAATAAAGGCGTTGATGAGTAACGGACCCGCAGAAAGACAATTTGATCAATTAACAGGTGGTCTTGCCTCTGGTGGCATCAGATTTGCTGCCGATGTCCTTGGCAAAGCGCGTGAGATTGGCGGAGAAATAACTAGAAAAGCTGCAGCTACAGTTGACGGTTTTGTTGATGAAAACGATGATAAACCAAAAACAGGCGTTCAAAAAATAGTAGCTAAAGGTGTAGATTTTGCTAGAAAAGCTCGTTTGATCGAAAGACTAAATCTAAGAACATTACCTTCACTTATTGACGATCCAGTAGCTGATTTATCTCTAAAGACCACTCTGTTGGATGACTTGGACTCCGAACTTGGTTTAAGTGCACCGTTGGTAGAAGAAATTGATAGAATAGCTAAGCATTGTTTTGATAAAGGAATTCAGGCTGAAAGACTTGCCGAATTTCTTGAAGACCCACAAATTCTTGGATTTTTGATAGAAAGTATCCTAACAGATGAAGATTCTCATTTTAGACCAGAAAATCTCATTGCAGTTGTACAATCAGTTATTCATTCAATTGAAAGTAAATTGAAATCTTTTGCCAACCGACTTGGTAAAAAGCATATTGAGGAAGATCCTAGAATTAAGTCAGAATTGATGGAGTATTTTGATCACCTAAAAGAGACTTACGATCCCCAGGAAAAAAACTACACAGTTTATAAATTTATCCAATTATTAACCACACAATTTCCTGATTACGATGTAATAACTTGGATCAGAGAAAACAAAAAAATTCTTGCAGAAATTATTAGCGGTAAAGAATTAAAAAAATCTCAAGGTACTGAAGAAGACGAAGTGACTGGCCACTTTTCAGAAATTGTGAGAAAAGTGTATCTGGACCGTGCAAAAATTCATCAAAGAGAATTTATAAGATTGAATATTGATAGATTTATTTATCTCTACAGAGAAGACGAAAAATCCTCATCTCAACGCAGGCATAGAAGAAGAAATAGTGCTAATGGTGGAGATTTCCTCGAAATAGATATCAGTAGCATGGTGGATTTTTTTGAGGATGAACTTCTCAAAACCAAAACAGAGACTGTTGGTGCCCTTGAATTGAGAGGGCTTCTCGTAGAAGAATCCCTGAAATCCATTGATAGACTTGCTTCAGGCTGTAGGAATGTTTCTATTATTGAAAGTGAAGGCGACAGTTCTCATATAGAAAGAAAACACTTTAATAGTCAGGACGATTTAAATTTGCACATTGTGTCTAAATTAGAAGACAAAATGCAAATAACTTCTTCACACGTAAACGTTTTGGATTTATTACAAGATCCAAAATCAATTCCACCTGAAATTAGAGTCAATTACAATAAATGGTTTGAAGATCCAAAAAGAAGAGGGGTTTTTGATACCAAAAGTTATCATCAATACCTAAAAACTATCTTTGGTACCAAAAAAGGCGAAAAAATTCCCGCACTTGTTGAACGTGCTAACTCAGTATTTGCAAAAGTAAATGATTATTTACAGTCCGTGACTGATACATTGAATATCCCTTCAATTATTGTGGAGGAAGTGAAAGAAGTTAATGATCTAGCTGAGTTAATCAAATTATGCTGTACAACTGAAGACCCACTTATTAGATTTGCTGCCAGGAGAAAAATTGAGACTGGTATTTTGATTTACACTTGTCAGTCCACACCAAGAAAAGTTTTCCAAAAGGATGACGCTGAAGAAGTTAAAACTGTTATGAAGCAATTTGGTCTTAAGATAACTTCTGATCAAAAAGATGTTATGAACTTTAAAGAAAATATTGTAACAAATGAGATCACTGTCTCAGATCAAAAACCTCCAGTAGATGAAGTTACAGAAATTGCTCATGAAGTTGAATTGATTCCAGCAAAATTTGGTGATGTTGAGTGTTATCTTTTACCAGCTGCAAAAAGCGGGGAAGAAGGCGATGAAGTGAGTACAGATCCAAATGAATATATTGGCCAAAAAAGTTTGTATAGTATGATTACAAAATTATTTGCAGGTGAAGGGGAGAGTGCCAGAGATATAACCGATCTTATTAGAATGACCTTTGTTGTAGAATCGAAAGAACAACTTATTCAACTCCAGGAACAAATAGAGCATCATTGTGCTGGATTTGGTCGTGTTATTAAAAAAGAAGATCGTGTAAATAAACGATCTAAATCAGTGAAAGTTGGCAATAATGGATCCAAAGCATCTGGATATAAAGCAGTTAGATATGCCTTAAATATACCAATTAGTGGTAGACCATCTGGTAAACAATATGTTATCCCTTTGGAAATGCGTATTCTCCTTAAGGAAGATTTAGCTAAAGAAAGAAGTTATCATCATCCAGTTTCACATAAAAAATACGAACAACGCCGCCTTGAGGGAATTTTCCCACGCTTGGCTCCAGAAGAAACTTTCCCAGAGCGTTATGAGCAGGAAATTCCAGACAAGAGAGACTTATTTAGACGTTCACGCTCTAAAATTAAACGTAATCATAGATCTGCTAGCTACAACCCTGGTCAACGTTTAGCTGCATAAACCCCCTTTTCACTATTCGGCAGCCTTCAGCAATGGCAGCTTAGCCGTAGCATGATTCCTCTCATTCTCCAGAAATTTACCGTAGTTTTTGTGGTTTTCTTTAATCGCAAATAGGTAATTCAACGTGACGTATCCACAGACCAAAAACGGCACTATCATAAACTTCAGATCCATGACCAGAAATATATTAAAAAACGCGTGTAGTCCACTTGCAATCAGTAAACCTTCTAATAATTTTTGAGTATGAAACGAGCTTTCACGCCCAAGAGTTAGACTTTTATAAACTAACTTAGTGACAAACTTTCTCTTGCTCATCATTTCTTCCTGCAAAATTGGCTTGGCAAAATGCGCCATGCCATAATAATAACCAAGTATTCCAGAAAACAGCAAATGCGCAAAAGTAGAGAAAGCTGATCTATACAAAAACGTCACAAACAAATCTTCCATGCCCTTTGTGATCCAGATATTGTAGAAGTAAAGAATGTTTTCCGTGAAAGCAAAACCCAGCGCCGCCATCACAAAAAATTCTATCGAATCATCCACGTTTTTGATTTCATCCTCATCCACCAATTTTACTGATCCCAACTTCATACTTTCCTCCAAAATTCCAATAAACATAAAAGAAATAATGGCACTCAATGGCAGCACCAAAGTATCTGAAAAACTAATCACATCACCGCTGTACCTATCAGCGAAACTCAAAGCATTCATCCACGGAAAAAACTGCCATAAAAATTTATAAATTAGAATAGGAAATACGGCCAGTGCTCCAACAAAAAACGTTAGTCCAAGTGTTCTACGATCCTCGGGATTTTTTTGTGAGAATAAATGCCCCCAAATCAAGGCTGGAATAGCGGCCAAAGTTATAGATCCAATTATTTGTAGAGCCTGTTGCATTTTGTTTTGATGTTTATCTTATATTATACCACAAAAGCCGCCAGGGAGCAATGTCACGATTTTGCTCTGCCGCCGGGCATCCTCTAAAATTGAGAATCCCCGTGATCTCAGTCTACCACCTCTAACCTCTATGATCTTCTACACCCGCCAACAACTCCGATAAGGCTGGCCGATTTATTGGCTTGTTCACTTGGTTGTCCGCTTAAGCTTGCCTGTAAACTCTGTAAAGTTCATCAACCTTTTTCATCTCCGCAGAACCTCCAACCCGTAACCGCCAATTTTTCGCTTGTCCTTTTTCATTCGCAATCACGCCGTTATGCGCAAATTCGTGGTGGATTTTGCAAAGTGGTTGTATGGATTTGTGAGAATGGCTCTCTGCAAAACGCTCCGTGTGGTGAAAAACCTCCGGCGGTCTGTTGCAACGTGGATATGCGCAATGATTGTTAGTTTTTTGTAGTGAATTTTTACGCTCAGCTGCCGGAATATATCTGCTTTTGGCTTTTGCCCCTGCCTTGGCATTTTCAAACTCTTCATCTAGCTGATCGTTATCACCTGCAAAAGTTTCCGCAAGGGATGCTGCACTCTCCCCGGGGAGAGCTTTTACAGATGTAGGGCTATCACTTTTTAAGTTTTCTGCTTCTTTTTTAGCCTCTCTTTTTCTCTCAATCTTCTGCATCTCTTTGAAATTCTCACTCATCATCTGCAAAAGATTGGCCATGACCTCTCTGTTGCTCAACATATTTTTTCTCATCTTCCCCATCTCTTTTTTGATTTTCAAAAACATAAAAGTCATCTCCTCATCAAGTTCGATGGTTAGTTTTGCAGCTACAGCTTTGCAAGCCGCGCCATTAGCTCCACCATCAATTTCATCACTAACTCCATTTTGCCCAAACATTCCAACGGTCATCCGATCTCCATCGCCCACTCCCTTCCGTTTCGCCCGCAACTCTTTCGCCAATTCCTGCAAAGCCGGTTTACTCATATTTCTGATCTTATCCACCATCGCCTCTTCGTTTTCGGGATTTACTAAACTGGCCATAATCGCCACTTTGTTGATGCCTTCTGATCTGATTGCCTCGCGCAACCGAGGCTTATGCTCCAGATGTTTTTCCAACCTCAACCTTTTTCTCACTACACTTTCGGTCAGCCCTCCAAACTTAGCCGCATATTCTTCAATTGAAGAGGCGTATTTTTTGTAAATTCTCTTTTCGTAAATCTCAGGCAGAAGTACTAAAAGTTCGTTAGTTAATTTCCGTCTTTCGTTGCCAAACTTTACGAATTTTTGGTGGAGCAACTTGTTAGCATTACGGTCAAAAGTACTCGCCATCACCACATTTTGATTAGCCTGATTTCCACAAAGATTTTTCATATATTTTTATTAAGATTTTGAATCAAAAAGATATCACAAATCAAAACCAAAATCAAGTTAAGAATGGCCGCACCAAGCCATAAACACCCGCTACGCAACGTCGGATTCCAGCGCAAAACAACACCAGCAAATTAACCCGCAAAAATTCCACAAAAACCAAGCCTAAGATCGCCAAAAATCATCCGACCCACCAAAAAATCAAAAACCAAAATTAAACCCAAACTACAACTCAAAATCCACTAAAGCTAAACAACAAAAAATCCGTCAACTGCAAAATTCCCACCTTCAAAAATTAGCACCACACAAAAAATCCCCGTGTTGAAAATGAGCGGGTTGTATACAGAAAATATTAGAGAACAAAAA
>ERZ1292640.87-Hain-H43-02um-R1-87-length-72013-cov-12_pt1 | contig 72013 bp, 59 predicted proteins | sample MGYA00564404_ERZ1292640 | MGnify/ENA primary metagenome ERZ1292640 (study PRJEB36523, sample SAMEA6512636) | groundwater metagenome | collected 2019-01-08 | study: AquaDiva: Metagenomics assemblies of 32 groundwater samples
TCGGCCAGGTCAAAAAAAGCTTTGGCAATCTTAGAGCGCGCAGAATCAATAACTATCGGCACCCCCTGATTAACTGCCTGATTGACTAGCTTTCCTTCAGAAGGAATCTTCTCAATTATGTCAACGGGCAAATTAACTCGAATCTCCTGCCAACTAATACTAGATACAGATTCGGCGCGATTAAGTACAAGCTTAATCATGCTCAAAGGAAAATGCAGGAACTGTAAAGTATCTAACGCCCATTTGGTTTGATATATGGAAAGCACATCGGGAGTAACTATTAAAAGAATGAGGTTGGCTTGATTTAACGCGGCAAGAAACACATCACTGAAACTTTTACCGGCATCCACAACAATGTAATCATAATCTTTATCCAAGAGATTGAATGCCCCGGAAAGCTCCTCAGCATAAAGATACCCTGATTGTTGCGGTTTTAAAACTCCGGCAATAAAATCGACATTATTAAATTTACTTTTATTTATAAAATCCTGTTTTTTAGTCAGCTGCGGTTGCTGCTTAATAAAAGCCATTAAATCCGCCAAGCACTTCTTCGGACTCAGGCCTAACATATGCGCCATGTCCCCGACTACCTGCGTATCTAAATCAATCACGCAAACGCGCTTTCCGGCTTGCGCCAAAGAAACCGCCAAATTAGCCGCAATCAACGTCTTGCCGACGCCGCCTTTGGTACTGAAAATTACGATTCTTTTGGCCATCTTAATTCAATTGATATACTATCGGAATGTCCACCCAGATCTCTTTTTCAGTTATCTCAGGAGAAAACGGGGGATAAGGGGAAGCTTTTCTCGCCGTATTCAACGCATCATCGTCGAGCACTCGGTATCCGGAAGGATCTTTTACTTTTAGATCCAGCAAATCACCCTGATGCGAAAGCTTGAGGCTTAATTTAACAGTTCCCTGGAATCCGGCCTCGCGGGCTTCAGCCGGATAAGAAAAATCATTCAAAATTAACTTTTGCACAATCTTAGAATACTTTAAAACCGGATCCTTAATGTTATCATCGCTAATCGAAGGAAGCTCAACGCGTTGAGACTGCACTTCCTTTACTAGTTTCTCCTGGCTAACTACGCGCGGAGTCAAAGTAATAAATAATTCTGTATCGTTTGCTTGGCTCAAGGATGAATCCCATCCTGAAGCTGTAGTCTTCTGCCTAAAAAGCGCTCCAAGGACTGGAATATTTGAAAGCCAAGGCACTCTTCTTATATCCTCTGCAGTTTTTTGTTTAATCAAACCGCCAATAGCCATCGTTTGCCCATCATCAAGGAAAAGTTCGGTTGTAGCTGAACGCTTAGTCATCTTATATGCCAAAGCATAATCTGTTTGCACCGTATCACCCAGCTCACTTACCTCTACATCCAGCCCAAGATGTATCCGGCCTGAATCCTCAAGAGAAGGTTTAACATTCAAAACAATTCCATATTCTTTATATTCAACTGAGGCGCCTGTAGTTGCTCCAACTGAAGCTGAACCGCTTGTACCAGGAGTAACTGAACCGCTTAAAACCGGAACTTCTCCTCCGACGACAAGCTTAGCCTCTTTACCGCTCTGACAAGAAAGTCGTGGACGAGAAAGGATACGCGCTTTCCCCTCCTGAATTAAAGCATCTAATTTTAAAGTAAATGCCGCGCGAGTTTCTTTGGCAACCCTAAATAATCGGCCCCAAGATGTTCCTGCAGCCTGTATACCGGGTGAACCGACCTCAGTTAAGTTAATCGAACCGGGCCAGGTAAAACCTAATGTATCTTGAGAACCTCTATTTAATTCAATTACCTGAACGTCAATTTCAATAACTGCTTCCTCTTCTTTTACCGCAGTTAAATCAACGATCTTATCTTTCACCTGAGCTAACGCCAAAGAAATTCTATCTTTATCTTTAGCGTTTTTTACGCTGCCCAAAAGTAACACCTTGTCCTCTTCATCTTCTGCTTTAGTATAAACACCAGGCAAATTTAATGTTGAAAGCATAGTGTCTACGCGCTGCTTGATTTCAGAGGTATCTTCAATAAATACTTTCAAGCGATAAGACTGCTCACCAAAATTATCCCAAACAATCAGCGTAGTGTTTCCGGCTGCCTTAGGATTAATCGTAAGTTCAGTTTTACTGATATTGAAAACATCAGCAATTGCCGGATTTCCCACCGCCACCCTTTTTGGCGAGCTTACGGAAATAACTTTAGATTGCCCTACAAAAAATCTTATTTCTTCATTCGTAAAATCAGTAGAATAGCCCTTAAAAGGTAACGCGGCTACAAAAATAATTACGTAGAATAAGCCAAAAAATAACTTTCTCATTTTTCTCCCCTTATTTGGATAGCGGAACTTTTTCCTTATTCAATCCGCGCAAAACTTCAACGTATTCATTAGTATCTACCGGTTTTTCCATATTTTGCGGCGCAATATACTGGAATAAAGTCTCCCAGCTGGCCGGAGCCATCGGCTCAACTTTAGCATCAGCCGGAGAACGCATAATCAAGCGAACCTTGCCCTGCTCCTGAACAAAAGCAATCAAGTTTGCTTCTTGCGGACCTAACGCCAAAGTAATTAAAGTATTTTCATTGCCCGAAGAACTTTTTTCCGCATATCTGCTGCTTGAAGCAGTTAACATGCCTCCGGTATCTGATCCTACTGCCAAAACTAAAACATTCTGAAATAATGGTATTACCGCCATCTGAGCGGTTACCTGGCCATCTGCGCCCTTCTCAGGAACTTGGATTGTAGCCAACACATCCACATAATCACCGGGCTTAATCATCCCGGATAAAGAAGCGATGTTGTCGACAACAATAGAAATGGCTCTTTTGCCAGAAGGAGTAACTCCAGATAGATCTCCGCCGCCGGCTTTTTTACTACTAGTAAGCTTAGAAAGACTGATCTGTTCACCTTTAGATATCGGTGCAATTGTAATCATCCCGGCTATTCTATCCAAAGAAGTTACTGCTTGAGGTTGAATAAATTTATTAGGGACAACTGCAGTATCCAACATTTCCGGCTCAATAACCGCCCCTTCCGGGATATCTTGTTTAGATACTAAAACCGCCGCCTGGTTAGCCTGGATATCGGCAAGCTCTCTTCTTTTCTCCTCTTGAATAATTTTCTTCTGCTGGTCCAGATACATCAGGGTCATTGCGCCTGCCAATAATGCTAAAACTACTCCCGCAATTAAAATAATTTTCTGTTTTTCAATAGCCATTATTTTATCTCTCCTTCGTATACTTCGATTTTAGCATCACGGGAAAGTTTACCAGTCAACTCCTCAACTGCCTGCTGCTGTTTTAAAAAAACCAAGCCGCGTTTAATATCATCCCACATTTCCGATAAAGGTTTCTGTTTGCCTCCGCGCATAGCTTCCAACTTAATTACACAATAACCATCGGGGGTTTTAAATATGTTGCTGGTTTTACCCACCTCTAAAGAATCCGAAAAAGCTGCGGCATCAAATTGCGCGGATTTTTTACCCTTCTTAATAAACCCTAAATCTCCTCCGTCTTTAGCACTGGAGGATTTGGAATTACTTTTGGCTAAAGCAGCAAAATCACCGCCCTGCAAAAGCTGAATTAATATATCTCTGGCTTCCTGCTCGCTGTTTAATACTATTTCAGAAATTTGACGCTCCTCAGGCTCTTTTAGCTGCTCTTTATAGGTATTATAATAATCCTCAACCTCTTTAGAAGAGACATCGATGTTTTTAGTAAGGTCTTTAATGTTCTGTACCACTAAAATATCCCGTTTATTTTTTTCAACCGCCTGCATCACCTCTTCATTTCTATCCAAGCCCTTATCCAAAGCATTCTGATAAATCAGGAGCCTACGGATAACTTCATTTCTTAAATACTTTATCTTCTCCTCTTTGGTATTGATCTTCTGCTCCGGACGATCCGCCGGAACATTGGCATTATACTCCTCAATCTCTTCATTAAGATCACCCAGGCCTACCGGTATGTTATTTACTTTGGCAATGACAGCACCCTTTACCTCGATAACCGGAGCGACGGGAATAACTTTTACTTCTTTTTTCTTTGGGGCGATAAAAGGAATCTTGTCGCACCCTAAAATACTACTTAAGAATAAACTTATAATCGCGATTGAAATTATTTTAGTTCTCACTTTTACCTCCGCATTAATCCTTCTTGATTTCGTTAATAATTTTGACTAAAAGATCGGCAATTTTAGCAACTAGAAAGAAGAAGAAAGCTATAAATATATAAACCGCCAAAATCACAATCCCCATCCAGCGGGGATTAGCCGGAACTACACCTAAAAGCAAAGAAGAGCCGCCGATAAGTCCGAGAAACAAAAAAATCCAGGCAGCGACCTTAACCACTGCACTGGAAGCCTTTAGAAAACCCAAATTTTCACGCATTAATTTTTCTCCTTAGTTTTTATAATATTATAAACCCCCTCAAAATGCAAGGGAAATTTTTTTGGTAGCCCCAACCGGATTTCCCCGCCTTCCCATTAACTTCAGGCGGGGTCCCGCATCATTTACAAAATTCGCAAGCGGGAGAACCGTTAAATTTTAGCCCCAACGAGATTTGAACTCGTGTTTACAGCCTGAGAAGCTGACGTCCTGGACCAGGCTAGACGATGGGGCCATAAAATTTATTTAATACTTAACCTGTCGACTTCATTATGGACCAGGCTTCCCGTTTCTCTATATTTTGTATTTTGGAAACGGGATCCCGCCCGAATTCTAATAGCCAGGCGGGAAGACGATGGGGCCAAATGTTTGTCAATTATTTTACTATAATCATTTCTTTAGTCAATAATTTTATTGACCCTCCTAGGTTTGCGTTATATACTGAAACTCGCCATGATCATAAGTTTCGGGTTTAGCCAGCTCAAGGAGCATATTCAAGCCGCCAATGAAGCGATCGGACAAGCCCTAATCGGATTAAAAGATGTGCCGGCCAGCCTGGCCCTTATTTTCACCTCTACAGAATTTGCCCACTCGATGGTATTAAAAGCCGCCAATAACCTGCTCGGCGAGATTCCCATATTCGGCTCCAGCAGCCAAATGATCTTGACTAATCAAGGCGCATTTAAATATGGCTTTGCGATTTTACTGATTAACTTAAATCAGCAAACGTTTTTCAATACCGCCGCGGTAAAGAATATTAACGAAAAAACCTCTCTTTCCAGCGGCGAGGAACTAGCAAATAAATTATTGTACGGTTTTAAAAATGTGCATCGCAGCTTGAGTATAATCTTCTCAGACAGGCTGATTACCGACGGCACAAATCTCATCAATGGTTTGCAGGAAAATCTCGGCCGCAGCTTTCCCTTGCTCGGCGCTTCAGCCTCGGATGATTTTGGTAATCAAAAAACTTTTCAGTACGTAAATAACGAATTACTTTCGGAGTCCTGTAGCGGGATAATCTTTGGAGGCAAATTTAGTTTTGGATTCGGCATAAAACATGGTTGGATGGCTTTAGGTAAAATCCGCTCGGTTACTGCCGCCGACGGCAATACCATTAAGGGAATCGATAACTTACCGGCGGTAAAACTTTACGAAGATTACCTGGCTAAAGATACACTGGAGCTAGCCAAAGAACTCCGGCGCATATCTATCTCTTATCCGCTAGGAATTTATTTACAGGGAGAAAAAGAATATCTCCTGCGCAATATTATTTCCATTAAAGATGACGGTTCGCTCATCACTCAAGGAAGCATTCCCCAAAATAGTAAAATCCGCTTAATGATCAGCACCGAGAACTCCCGGCTTAAAGCGGCAATCGAAGCCAGCGAAGAAGCCAAGCGCAATCTAGGAGGACAAAAAGCAAGATTTGTCATAATTTTTGATTCTGCCGCCAGGCTTGCGCTTCTAGGCAGGCAAAACGATATCGAGCTCGGTGTAATTAAAGAAGTTTTTGGAAAAGATATCCAATTAATCGGTATCAGTACTAATGGCGAACAAGCACCCTTAAAATCAATTAATTATCTTGGGCAAACCTATCTGCATAATCAAAGTATCAATATTTTAGCCATAGGAGATCAATAAAAAATGCTTTCCTTTATCTTCATCAGTATTTGTTTAATCGTCGCTGCCTTGGGAATAGCCTTACTCTCTAAAATACAGCGCCTCAAAGAGTCCGCTGATAAAATAGCAACTTTAAACCTTTCCCTAGAAGAGATGGATGAACAAGCTAAGCTGATCATGCGCACCGATATGGAGTTAAATAAGGCCCAGGAGGAATTAGACAAAAAGATCTCTAGCCTCGATACCCTGCAAAAACTATCCCGGGAAATAAATACGACCCTGGAAGAAAAACAAATCTTTAAAAAAATTAATAATAAACACCTGGAAGCGCTAGGCTTTGAACGGTCGCTGGCTTTTTTATGGAAAAGCCTGGAGAGAGAATTCCGTTTATATTTATGCTTAGGCTACGGCGAAGAAGACCCCGCGAAAATAGAAACCGCGGTTAACGCCAATAAAGATTTTTTTCTGGATTTAATCCACAACCGCTCAACCGCCTCCTCTGAATTTGCTCCGGAGAATTTTTTATCCCAAGATAAAGTCCGTCAATTGTTTTTAACCCAATCATTTATCATCTGTCCGGTGCTTACCCAGGAAGGAGACCAGGGTTTTATCTTCGTCGGCACGCAAGATATAGATGCCGCCATCACCAAGGGAGACCAGGAATTCATCAGCATTCTGGCTAATCAAATCGGCCAAACCCTAGATAATGCCCGGCTTTTTGAAAAAACTTGGAAGTCACAACAAGAATTAGAGATTAAAGTTGAGGAAAGAACCCGCCAGTTAACTCAAGCCTTAGAAGAAGTGAAAAAAATCAGCCGGCGGAAAAGCGATTTCATCTCCAGTGTATCTCATGAGCTACGAACTCCCCTAACCTCAATTAAAGGATATGCGGCTATTTTACTCACCGGTAAATTAGGAGCCCTACCGGATGAGATCAAAACCCGGCTGGAGAAAATCAACCGGCATAGCGATGAGTTAATCCAAATGATTAACGACCTACTGGATATTTCGCGCATTGAATCGGGTAAAGTAGATATGAAAATTACCAGCCAGGATTTAAAAAGCGTCGTGGATAAAATTGCCGATTTGCTTTCTGAACAGCTAAAAATAAAAGATATTACTTTTAGCATGAATATTGCCGATAATTGTCAGAATATTTTAGCTGCCCGCGGCCAGATCGAAAGGGTATTTATTAATTTAATCGGCAATGCCCTAAAATTTACTCCCCAAAATGGCAAAATCAGTGTCACTGCAAACCGCGTAAATAATACAATCCAAATTGATGTTAAAGATACCGGTTTCGGTATCCCCCAGGATGATCAGGAGCATATATTCGAGGAATTTTATCGCGTAGACAATACCATTAATCAGGAGGTAAAAGGCACCGGCCTTGGCCTTACCTTGGTCAAACACATTATCGAAGCGCATCAAGGTAAGATCTGGGTAAACAGTAAACCTGGAGAAGGATCAACTTTCAGTTTTACTCTTAAGGTAGCCGAATAAAACTTATGACTATAAAAATACTTATTGCTGATGACGATCCGGATATCCGAGACATTCTTAAACTTACTTTATCCGAAGAAAATTACGAAATTATAGAAGCCGGCAACGGCGAAGAAGCCTTGGAAATCATCCGCTCCAAACCATTGGACCTGGCTCTTCTAGATTATAAAATGCCCAAGATGGACGGCCGCCAGGTATGTAGTTTGGTTAAAAAAGATTTACTCTTACAACATCTGCCGGTGATTATGGTCACCGGTAAAGGCGAGGTCAGCGATAGGGTTGGTGGAATTGATGCCGGCGCCGACGACTATATCGTCAAGCCTTTTGAGCCCAAAGAACTCCTGGCCAGAATACGCATGATCTTAAGGCGCACACAAAGAGATCTGGAAGCCAACCCTCTGACCCGGCTGCCCGGAAACGTAGCCATCCTGAATGAGTTTTCAAGATGCATTAGTACTAAAAATAAATTTGCGGTTTGCTACGCTGATTTGGATAAATTTAAAGCTTACAATGATAAATATGGATTTGAACACGGAGACAATGTCATCCGCGAAACCGCCCGAATTCTGCTGGGTGCGGCAAAAGAATCCGGCAGGCCGGAAGATTTCGTCGGCCATATCGGCGGCGATGATTTTGTTGTTGTGACTACTCCGGAATTCGCGAATAAACTCTGCGAAAAAATTATTTCTGATTTTGACAAAATTTCTCCGTCATTCTACAGCCAGGAAGACAGAAAGAACGGTTTTATCATCGGCTACGACCGCCAAAGTAAAATCCACAAAATCCCCCTACTCTCCATATCTATCGGCGTAGTAACTAACGAGATACGCGAAATAACCCATGTCGCCCAGATCGGTGAGATTGGCGCCGAGCTAAAAAAACTTGCCAAAAAAGAAGAGAAGAGTAATTACGTTAAAGACAAACGGCAGGAGAAACGTTAAAAATGCGCGAGGGGGGAGTTGAACCCCCAAGCCTTTCGGCACAAGCCCCTCATGCTTGCGTGTCTGCCATTCCACCACCCGCGCGTAAATCTATCTGGTATTCTAAAGTATTACTTCGAATTGTCAAAAGCTTTTCTTGCTTTTATCCCCGGCCTTAAGGGCTTTAAAACCTTCAAACCATAACAAACTCACCATGCCACTGGCCAAAGCAATCAACAAATCCCACACAGACAAAACTGAAAAATGGAAAATATTGCGCACTACTGGCAGATAAATAGCCAAACCAAGCGCGCTCAGCGCCCCAATAACCACCAACCATAAAGCTTTATTTTTCGCCTTAACAATACCAACTAAATTCTTCGACCAGGAAAGATTAGTAATAATCAACATTATATTAGCAAATACCAAAGTAGTAAAAGACAAGGTGCGCGCCTCTAGCTCACCCTTTTTCAAATATAATGCCAATATAAATACCAGAAATACAGCTATTAATATGCCCAACCCCTGTAGCAGGCTAAAAATAAACACCTTTTTGCCGAATAAAGACTCTTTTAAATTACGCGGCGGCCGGTTCATAATATTCTTTTCATCCGGGCAAGCTTCAAATACAATAGAACAAGCAGGATCAATAATTAATTCTAAAAAAGCAATATGCACCGGCAATAACACAATCGGCAAATTAAAAAGAACCGGAAAAAATGACATCCCGGCAATCGGCACATGAATGGCAAAAATATAAGCGACCGCTTTTTTTAAATTATCAAAAATTCTTCGGCCAAGCTTGACCGCCTGAACTATGGATGAAAAATCATCATCCAGTAAAACTAATGCCGAAGCCTCGCGCGCAACATCGGTGCCGCGCTGGCCCATAGCAATACCGATATTCGCCGCCTTCAGCGCCGGGGCGTCATTAACTCCGTCTCCGGTCATCGCTACAATCTCGCCATTAGCTTTTAAGGCATTAATAATCAATAGTTTTTGCTCCGGCACCACTCTAGCAAATATGTTTACTGTTTTTATTCTTTCCCTGAGCTCCAGATGGCTCATTACATCCAAATCTTGGCCGGTAAGATAAACTTGAGGATTCTTTAAACCAACCTCTTTGGCAATATGGATAGCTGTGCCCGGGTAATCACCGGTAATCATAATCACGCGCATCCCTGCAGCATGAGCTTCTTTAATCGCCGGCGGAACCGTCGGACGCACCGGGTCAATAAACCCCAACAACCCGATAAATTCAAACGTAAAATCATGCTGCCAATCCGGCAACTCCTTCTTTTTAAAAGATGCCCTGGCCACGCCCAAAATACGCAAGCCGCGGCTGGCCATCTCTTCTATGCATTTATTTAACTCATTATGCTGATTTTTATCAAAATGACAAAGATCGGCAATCGCCTCCGGAGAACCTTTGGCGGCAATAATATAATTTTGCTTATCCGGAGATTCCCAAACATGCGATAAAGCCAACAGCTGTTTTGATAATGGATATTCTTTTATGATCTTCCAATTATTATGAATATGCTCGGATCCTGACAAATAAAGTTCACCCAGGCGTTTTACTTCTTTTTCTATAGGATCAAAAGGATCTTTTTGACTGGCTAAAATTCCATACTCCATAAGATTATGCACTGTTTCCGGTAGGCCAGCGGATTTGCTGGAATCAATATCATAAAAAATCCCCCCGACGCACAAAGAAGCTAAATGCATAGTATTAAGAGTAATCGTGCCGGTTTTATCCGTGCATAAGACCGTGGCGGCCCCCAAAGTCTCTATTGCCGGAGTGCGGCGGGTCAAAACCTGGCTTTTAGAAATTCGCCAGGCTCCTAGGGTAAGGAAAATAATTAACACAACCGGGAATTCTTCGGGTAACATCGCCATGCTCAAAGTTAAACCGGAAAGAATTCCCTTTAACCAACTTCCCCGGGTCAGGCCATAGATTATGATTACCAACAGACAAAGAATCGCCCCGGCAATCGAAAAATTGCGAACAATTTTTCTTATTTCTTTTTGTAATAAAGTATCCTCTTCTCGGATACCCTGTAAAACCTTACCGATCTTGCCCATTTCGGTATTAGTTCCTACTGAAACAACTCTGGCGATGCCGCGGCCCTGGATAACCAAAGAGCCGGAATAAACAAAAGGCAGGTCATCCCCGCCCGGCCGATTAATTATATTCTGGCCATCCTCTGCGGACTTCCGCACAGCTATAGACTCACCGGTTAACAAAGATTCATCAATGGTTAGATTGGAACAAGATATTACTGTGGCATCAGCGGGAACTCGATCACCTTCATTTAAAATAATCATGTCACCTTGAGCCACCTGGCGTCCGGCGATCCTTTTTTGAATCCCGTCGCGGATAACCAAAGCCCGGGGGCTGGAAAGGTCACGTAAAGCCTCTAAAGTTCTTTCGGTTTTTCTCTCCTGATAAAAAGTAATCCCCACGACAACTAAAACAAAAGAAAGCAACATCAGAGCATCCTGCGGCTCTCCTAAAAATAAATAAATCAGGCCGCATCCGATGAGCAAAAGCAACATCGGCTCTTTGACTACGCTAAAAAATATAACAAAAATATTACGCTTTTTCTGAGAGGGTATCTCATTGAAGCCGTATTTTTTTAAATTTTCTTGGGCTTCTTTTTCGGAAAGCCCTATAAAACATTCTGTTCCCTGCGTCATAAGCATTATTTATGCCTCTACATAATATTCAACTTACTCGACAAAAATCCTTATTAAACAAACATTATTATACCGCTACTTAAAGAATTGTAAAACTCGATTATGGCAGGCTATCCAACTGCCGGCTTAAAGCTAAAGATCCTTGTAATAGTTATAGATGGATAACGCAATGGAGGAGATCAGCCTTTTGGCCGGTTGAGCAAATTTATTTTCATGTTTAACCAAAACACAAATTAAAAAATTGCCTTTACGGGTATAAACTATCCCGACATCATGGCAAATACGCCTTTCCAACCCGGTTTTATGCGCGGCGATCACCTCATCCTTAGGAAGACTCCTGGGGATACGGTCATTAACTTTCTGTTGGCCCAGTAAAACCAGGCACCTATCAGATACTTCCTGGCTTAAAAATTGTCCGCGGTAAAGTTTCTCTAAGATATAGGCCATATCGGAAGCAGTCGTATAATTCTCCTGCCCTTCCTTCCTGCTTTTAAAATCCATCATATCGCGGGCGATATTAGTATTCTTTAATCCCATTTTCCTAAAATACATATTTAAATCATCAAATCCCAACAAATCTATTAAAACATTAGCGGCGGCATTATCACTTAAAGTAATCATCGGATTAAATAAATCTTCGATTATAAACCGGGAACCGACAGGTGAACTGCCCAACGCTTTTGAACCGGATACCCTTTGGAAAGATTCAAGCCTTACGCTGTCTTTAAGATTAATCTTGCCTTCCTGCTGAGCATAAAAACAGGAAAGCATAACCGGGATCTTCACCAGGCTTGCCGAAGGCATAGGCGTGTCTTCATTAAAAGCAATCACCCAGCCAGTATTCAAATCCTCGACGACCAAACCAACCTTGCCCTTAAAGCGGCTGATCCTGTTTTCCAGCTTTTTCTTTAAACTTGACCACTCTGCTTTTCTTTTATTGATAAACTTCTGTTCTTGGATAGTCGCTAAATTATTTTTATAAATTTTGAATGAAAAAAAGATAGCCCCATTAAGAACTATCAGGAAAATTATTATAAATGTTATTTTTGTTTTCATAATTATTTAAAAGTAATCCCTACAGATTACTGCCTAGAATATTATAGTTATTATACAGAGTAGGGATTGAATATCAAGAGGATTGGTACAAACACCGGTTAGTGATTAGGCAAAATCGTGTAATTATTTGCCGGCATCAAGGCAGGCTTTTATATGCTCAATAAGATACTCCTGAGTAGACTGTGATATAGTTACAAACTCTACACCGATCTCATACTCTTCACTAAAGGTATTCTCTCTGATCCAGGCGACCTTAGCCACCGTCTCGCAACTAAAACATGGTTCCAAAGCCAGCTTAATCCTTAAACAGCTGCCTTGAGGAATAAAGTCGTGCACTAAGAACCTTACCCCTCCCTGGCTAATATCCCGGGTAAGATACTCTCCTATTTTATGTCCAGAAACTACCTCATATAATATTTGCAGTTTTTCAGGGATCCTGACAAATCTTCTGCGCTCTTCCGCTTTATCCATCATTACCCCCTTAGGCGAGACTTGACTTAAATGCGTGTTAATTAACTATGCTATATTAATGCGGTGATTTCAAGAGGATTTGCTGGATTTAAGAAAGCGTTACCTTTTAGGAATATGCAAATTTCATTTTAACTGCCCGCGTTGCTACAGGCAATAACTGTATCTCTTAATGCTAACAAGCTAATTATATAGGAAATTGGGCAAATAACAAGAAATTAGGCTTAGCAGAGATAGATTTTATGTCCCCTTTATTCTAAACTATAGAATAAAGTTTCCCAATTTGTCAGGAGTAATAATCTGATACGAGCTTTCTTTGTATTCTTTCCACTTTGCAAGAACCCTTGCGTATTCGCGAGGCTTCCACTTAAATTCATAGCCATAAAGCTTACCTTCCCGTTCTTCAACTAAATCAACCTCGCTACCATCATAAGTTCGCCAGAAATACTGATTTGCTTCAATCTGATGATATTCTCGATATTTCATGCGTTCAACAACCATAAAATTTTCCCATAAAGCACCAAGGTCGTCTCGTTTATTAAGTAGGTTAAAATTGTTAATAACGGCATTACGAATACCTAAATCATAAAAATAAATTTTTCTTAATTTAGAAAGCTCCCGCCTCTTATTACGAGTAAAAACGGGCAAATGAAATATAATGAATGTCTGTTCTAAAATATGTACATAACGCTCCACAGTTGCATAGCCAACCTTAAGTAAATTCGAAAGCTCTCTATAGGAAACTTCGTTACCGATCTGGTATGCCAAGGCTTTAACAAGATTCATGAACACATCAGCATTCTTCATTCCTTGAAAATCAAAAACATCACGATAAAGATAACTTGTTTTTAATTCTTTAAGGGTTTCAATTTTATCGTGCTTCTTTCTTGTAGTAATGACATTAGGATAACTGCCATAAACAAGCAAAGACTCCAGCATATTTTTTTGAATAACCAGACCTTTTGAAGCCTCTTGTGCAGAAACCGGGTATAATGTATAAACTTTTTTCCTCCCAGTCAAGGATTCCTGAGTTTTGTCCAATAAATTCATGGTCGAAGAACCAGTAACAATGATCTGGACGTGCTTCTTATAATAATCTGCTAAAAGTTTTAAAGTTTGTCCAATACTGGAAAGTTTCTGGCCTTCGTCAATAAAAATAACTTTGGCATTACCTAATATTATTTTTAGAGCTTCCAACCCCTTGTTTTCTAAAACAGCCCGGTGATCCGGATCATCGCAATTAAAAATCCGGAATTCCCCCTTGCTCTTAAGCGCCTTAGCAATATCTAATGCAAGCGTTGTTTTCCCCACCTGACGAGGACCTTGAATAATTAAAACCTGCCCCCGAAAAGCTTGCTGAATAATATTTTCTTTTAATATTCGTTTAATCATCATGGCGTAATTTGTACTGTCTGATGGACATATTACGCCTAACCTTTTAAAGAGTCAAGCGTTATTTTAACAAAGCTAAGTTTAAAAAAATTCCCTGACTAGTGTTAGTAATCAAGGTTATTTTTATCTCTCCATCTGGAATTTGAGAGATTTATGTGGCTGCCCCGCATGGAATCGAACCATGATAGTCAGATCCAGAATCTGAAGTCCTACCGATTAGACGACAGGGCAAAATATTCGAAACAATCTTAAGTCCTACCGATTACCTGCCTGCCGCCAGGCAGGGACGACAGGGCAAATGTGTTAAAAATGGGACGCTCCTTTTAGAGAAACGTCCCATTGTATTTTCATTTATCTTTAAAGATACTACCAAAGATTCTCTTTTACCCAAGTATCGGCCTTTTTAATCCAACTCACATCATCTTTGTAACCTTCTTTAGCTCCGACTGTTGCGCCTTGAGCAAAACCAACACACGCGCCGCCTGCACTTTTAGCAATAGTACAGCCGCTGCCTAAAAAAACAAAAAGGAAAAGAATACTCAGCAAAAACAACTTTCTAACCATTATCCCCCCCCCTGATTAAACTCAACTTTATTATCCATATAATACCATAAAAATAAAAAAGGCAAGGGGAAATTTTATTGGCTTTTACTCCTGGGCATTGCCTGCCCGCTGGTAGTTTACCCCTTGCCTTGAACTAAATTTGTACAATCAACTATAACACAAATTTACTATCAATATCAAGAGCAGCCAAAAAATATTTTTTAGCCAAACTCTACCTCACCCACTTCAACAATCTTTTCCGGCTACGCTCTTTCCCCAGATAATAAATCACCTCAAATAACCCCGGGCCGATAGTTTTACCGGTAAGCGCCACGCGCACCGGATGAATTAATTTTTTAGCCTCTATTCCCAACTCTACCACTAATTCCCTAAAAGCCCCTTCAATATTAACAATATTAAACTCAGCAAGATTATCCAGCCGGGAGGAAAAAAGTTTAAGCTCTTTGGACAGATCAGAGGCTAAATATTTTTTTACTGCCTCCTCATCCATTACCGGCTCCTCCAAAAAGAAAAAATCCGCCCAATCTACGAAATCATTAAGCCGAGGAAGCCTAGCCTGAAATAATTTTACTAGCTCCAAAAGATAATTACGGTTAAAATTATCTTTATTGATATAATTTTTAGCTTCCAGAAGCGGAATAAGTTCGTCAGCTAATTTTTCCGGGTCGGCGAGCTTAAGATATTGATTATTCATCCAATCCAGTTTCTTTAAATCAAAAGTAGCCGCGGTTTTATTGACATTTTTAATCTCAAATAATTTTACCGCCCCAGCTATATCAATCAATTCACGATTATCCCCCGGAGCCCAACTCAGCAATAAAAGATAATTTAACAAAGCCTCGGGCAAATAACCCATCTTACGATAATCACTGATTGCCGTGGCTCCGGTTCTTTTGGAAAGCCTGCCTCCGTCAAGGCCCATAATCAAAGGCAAATGCGCAAAAAGCGGCAAGGGAAAGCCCAAGGCTTCATAAATCAACACTTGTTTAGGCGTATTCGAGATATGATCATCCCCGCGGATAATATGCGTAATATTCATTTCCGCATCATCCACCACGCAGGCAAAATTATAAGTTGGGGTACCATCAGATTTAATTAATACCTGATCTTTAATTAAGGTCGAATCAAATTCAATTTCACCGCGAATTAAATCATTCACTTTTATCTGCCGCGGCGGCACCTTATAAATAATCGCCTCTTTGCCTTCGGGAGATTTTTCAATATAAGCCAACCCGGCTTTTAATAATTTATCCGCGTGCATCCGGTACCGGTCGAACCGCTGGCTCTGGTAATAAAGCTCATCCCAGGCAAACCCCAGCCACTTCAGGCTATTTAAAATCTCATCGACAAATTCAGGCTTAGAACGCTCCTTATCCGTATCTTCAATCCTTAAAATAAATTTTCCTTGTTGCGATTGCGCAAAAAGCCAGTTAAACAAAGCAGTGCGCCCTCCGCCGATATGTAAATTCCCCGTCGGACTGGGAGCAAAACGAACCCTAACCATGATTTAATCTTTCTCCTTCTGCCAAAGCCAACTCATTAATTTCTAAAATTTTTAAATTATTTGCCGGAGCCAGAGACTTAAATACTTCTAAAACATTTTTAATCTTAATAATCTTTTTAGCCGCCAGATAACTTCCCAATGCCACCATGTTAGCAACTTTGATATTGCCTAACTTGATAGCAATATCAGTAAAGGGAAATTGTAATATTTTGATCCGGGCGAGAGAATCGCTTTTAGCTAAAGAAGAATTAATAATCAATAGCCCGTTATTTTTAACCTTACCCTTAAACCTCTCTAATGAAGGATTATTTAGAACAATCAGTGAATCTGCTTTGACGATATAAGGAGAACCGACTTCTTGATCCGAAATAGTCACCATGCAATGGCTGGTTCCGCCGCGCACCTCCGGCCCATAGGCAGGTAAATAAGTAACTTGAGATCCTTGGCGCATCGCCGCCTCGGCGATTACCTTACCCAGAAGCATCACTCCCTGTCCGCCGGAACCGGCGATAATTATACGCTCGGTCATTTAATCCTTCCTAAAGGAAATTCTTTTTGCAGAACATCCCTGATCCAGTCTAGAGATTCTTTAGGGTTTTGCCCCCAATAAGTCGGACAAGGAGAAAGTATTTCCACCAGAGAAAATCCTAAATTATTAATCTGATTTTCAAACGCCTGTTTAATTGCCCGTTTTGCTTTTAAAGTTTCCTGAGGAGAATGCAAAGAAACTCTTTCCACATAATAAACACCGGGTAAGCTGGCCAGCATTTCGGAAATTTTCAACGGATAGCCATGTTCTTCTTTTCTTCTGCCTTCCAAAGAAGTGGAAGTTTTCTGGCCTAAAAGTGTAGTCGGGGCCATCTGTCCACCGGTCATGCCATAAACCGTATTGTTAATAAAAATTATGGTTAAATTTTCTCCGCGATTGGCCGCATGAATCGTTTCATTGGTGCCGATAGCCGCCAGGTCTCCGTCCCCCTGATAGGTAAAAACAATGTTGTGCGGATGTACCCTTTTTATAGCCGTGGCCACAGCCAATGCCCGGCCATGAGGAGCCTCGGAGCAGTCAAAATTCCAGTAATCATAAGCGACTACAGCGCAACCTACCGGAGCAATGCCGATAATTTTTTCCCTTATGCTTAACTCATCAATTACCTGAGCCACCAGCCGATGCGCGATACCATGGCCGCAACCCGGGCAATAATGCGTCGGTACATCATATAAAGATTCAGGACGAAAAAATATTTTTTCCATTATAATATTTGCTTAATTTTATTAATCATCTCTTCTTCACTAGGAACTCCTCCACCAGAGCGCCCCAAAAATTCTATTTGATTCTTACCTGCCTGCCGGGCAGGCAGGCCGCAAACTGCCAACTTGACATCTTCAAGCATCTGGCCATAGGACATCTCCACCACCAGATATTTTACTTTTTTATTTTTTACGTTAAAAGGCGCCTGAGGAAACGGCCAGAGCGTAATCGGACGAAGCAATCCCACTTTTTTCCCCTGGCTCCTCAATTTTATAATCACGCTTTTAGCAATCCGCGCCATTGTGCCATAAGCCACTACAACCACTTTAGCATCAGACAAAAATAAACCCTCGTAACGGACTTCTTTTTTTCTAATCTGTTCGTAACTCTTCTGAAGTTTAAGATTAAATTCTTCTAAAGCCCCTTCGCGCAGATAAAATGATTTAACAATATTCGGCTTTCTCCCCTTACAACCGGTGAGCGCCCAACTCTTGAGCGTATTGACTTTAATTTTTTTAACGGATAATTTTACCGGCTCCATCATTTGGCCCAAAATCCCATCTCCTAAAATCATCACCGGAACACGGTATTTATCCGCTAAATCAAAACTTGTTTGGGTAAGCTCATATGCCTCTTGCACCGATCCGGGAGCTAAAACTATTAAATGATAATCACCATGGCCTCCCCCGCGAGTAGCCTGAAAATAATCCGATTGCGCCGGGGCAATATTACCCAATCCCGGGCCGCCGCGCATAATATTAACGATTACCGCCGGAAGTTGAGATCCGGCAATATAAGATATCCCCTCTTGCATTAAACTTATCCCGGGGCTAGAAGATGAAGTCATCGATCTGGCTCCGGCAGCTGCGCCGCCATAGACCATATTAATTGCCGCTAACTCCGATTCTGCCTGAATAAATACTCCATTTACTTGACGCTTGCCTGTCCGGCAGGCCTGCCTACCGGCCAGGCAGGCAGGCATATGCTTAGCCATATAAGTAATAATTTCGTTTTGCGGAGTAATCGGATAGCCGGCATAAAAACTGCAGCCTGCCTGAAGCGCCCCCTGGGCAATCGCTTCATTACCGGAAATTAATATTTTATTTTTTAACATATTATTTATATACCTCAACACAACAATCCGGGCAGATTACCGCGCACTGCACACAACCGATGCATTCTCCGGTTGAATCGAACTCCACAAAATTTAATCCCTTTTTATTTAGTTTTACGCTTTTCTTAATTAGACCTTTGGGGCAAAAACTCACGCATAAAAAACACCCCTTACATCTATCCTGATTGATTATAATTTTAGCCATGATTTTTTATTATCCGGCGGATATTTTCCGCGATCCCTGAAGCCGTCAAACCGTATTTCTCTAAAAGTATTCCTCTGGCTCCGTGGGGAATAAATTCAAACGGCAAGCCGATGCGCCTAACCTGCTGGTCTAATTCCTGGGCGATAGCACTGCCAAAGCCTTCCTCAATTATTGCCTCTTCAACCGTAAAAACAAATTTAGTCTTAGCACTTACTTCTTTAATTAATCCAATATCAATTGGCGCAGCAAATCGGGCACTGATTAAATTACCGGACAGTCCTTCTTGTTGCAAAATTTCCAGCGCTTCTTGAGCGGCTAAAACCATCGCACCTAAAGCAATAACCGTAAAATCTTTTCCCTCTTTAATCAATTGCGCTTGGCCTAATTTTAGCGGCATAAGCTGGCCGGCTGCCCAAGTAGTATCGGCGCGCGGATATCTTAGCGCTACCGGCTTATCTAATCCCAAAGCAAACTCCAGCATCTGCTCCAACTCCGGGCCATCTTTAGGCGCCATAATCACTAGATTTGGAATGCTTCTTAAATAAGCCAGATCGAATATCCCCTGATGCGTAACCCCATCTTCTCCTACAATACCGGCGCGGTCAATAGCAAATATTACCGGCAAGCCCTGCAATGAAACTTCTTGAAGAATCTGATCATAGGCCCGCTGTAGGAATGTGGAATAAATCGCTACCACCGGTTTGAATCCCTGCCTGGCAAGGCCGGCAGCAAAACAAACCGCATGAGCTTCCGCAATTCCGACATCAAAAAATCTCTCCGGAAAAGCATCCCGGAATTTATCTACTCCGGTTCCTTCCGGCATCGCCGCGGTTATCGCTAAAATCCGTTTATCCGACTGCCCTAGTTGCAATAATTTGTCCCTGAATATTTCCGTGAAACTTTTTAATCCCGGTTGAGATTTCTTGGCCTGAACCTCTCCGGTGTTGATATCAAAACAGCCGATTCCGTGAAATTTTACCGGATTATCTTCGGCAAATTCACAGCCTTTGCCTTTTTTAGTTACGACATGCAGAAGCCGCGGGCCGGGAATCTCTAAAATATTTTTTAATGTCGGGACTAAAGATTTTAAATCATGTCCGTCAATCGGGCCGAAATAGCGAAAACCCAACTCTTCAAATAACATTCCCGGGACAAATAATCCTTTCAACCCTTCTTCAAACTTAACCATCAGCTTAATCAACCGGCTACCGCGCGGAACACGTTCTTTTAAGAATTTTTCCACGTTTTTTCGAAAACGATTATACACCGGCAGAGAAATAATTTTATTCAAATAATTGCTGATCGCCCCGACATTAGGAGCAATACTTAATTCATTAGTATTTAAAATTACAAGCATGTCTTTTTTCAAATGGCCGGCATTATTCAGTCCCTCAAAACACAGGCCGCCGCTTAAGGATCCATCGCCAACTACGGCGGCGACTTTAAACTGTTCCTCTTTAGCTAATAAATCCCTGGCGCAAGCCAGGCCCAGGGCTAAAGAAACCGCATTTGAACTATGGCCTGATGTGAAAGGGTCATAAGCCGACTCATCCTTAGAGGGAAAACCGCTGAGGCCCTGATACTGCCTGAGCGTTGAAAACAAAGCATTGCGTCCGGTTAATATTTTATGCGCGTAAGCCTGATGCCCCACATCAAAAACAATTTTATCTTTCGGGGTATTCAGGCAATAATGCAAAGCGATGATTAGCTCGGTGGCGCCCAGGCTAGAGGCAAGATGGCCCCCGGTTTCCGAGACAACCTCAATCATCCTTGAGCGAATCTCTTGGGCAAGGGTACTGAGCTCTTCTAGGTTTAATTTTTTTAAATCTTGGGGTGAATTTATTTTTTCTAAAAACATCTTTATTTTTCTACTGGATCCGAATCGTCAAATTTCTCTAAAGAGAATTTTCCGTCTTTTTTCATCAACAACTCGACTTTGCGTTGCGCCTCGGCTAAAACTTGCGAGCAAGACTGCGCCAGCTTAACCCCTTCTTCATATTTCTTAAGCGACTCACCTAGGGTAATTTTTCCGCTAGATAGCTCCTCAACAATCTTCTGTAATTTTTTCAGATCTTCTTCAAATGTCGACTTATCCTTCATGGTTAAATACCTCCTCCACGGCGCTAATAAGAAAACCTTGATGTAAAACCGTTTTTAATTTATCTCCCGGCTTGAGCTGATCAATATCTTTAACAATTGATTCGGCAGGCAGAAGCATGGTTAAGCTATAACCGCGGGATAGTATCGCCAACGGGCTCAATGCCCCCAACCTTTGAATTAATGAATTGGAACGTTCGCCCGCCAGCTCTAAAAAATGGCCTAGATTATAATTTAATCCGGTCAGCAATTCATCCACCTGCTGTTGCTTTTCAAGTAAGCGGTCAAGCGGACTTTTAAGCATATGGGTCAGGCCGGTAAGCCTATTTTTTAATTCACCGATTGCAGCATTGAGAGAAAAATTTAATTGGTGTTTAAAATCAACCAACTCAGCTAATAAAGCATTCTTTTTATCCACGATGATTTTAGCCGCAGCCGAAGGAGTTTCCACAAAAACATCAGCAACTAAATCCGCTAAAGTAATATTAATCTGATGCCCTACCGCCGAAATTACCGGAAGCTTAGAATTATAAATTGCCCGGGCGACTTTCTCCTCATTAAATGACCAAAGATCCTCCGTACTGCCTCCGCCGCGGCTAACAATAATTAGATCTAAATTGCCAAAATTATTTAAATCCTCTATGGCCTGGGCAATCTCTCCGGCAGCCTGATCACCCTGCACTCTTACGTCGCGTAAGATTACATCTACGCAAGGAGATCCTTTTTTAAGAATTTGCAGGATATCCCGCACCGCCGCCCCTTTGCTGGAGGTAACTATCCCCGCCGAAAAAGGCATTGGCGGCAGAGATTTTTTATGGCTGGCCTCAAAAAGTCCTTCGGCGGCTAATTTTTTCTTCAATTGCTCAAAAGCCAATTGTTGAGCGCCCAATCCTTTAGGCTCAATCCGTTCGACGATAATCTGATACTGGCCGCGCGGGCCATAAACATCAACTTTGCCGAAACAAATAACTTCCAGCCCATCTTCCGGCTTAAACCTTAATCCTTTATTGGCATTAGCAAACATCGCCGCCATAATCAAAGAGTTTTGATCTTTAAGCGAAAAATAAAAATGCCCGCTGGCCGCGGCTTTAAAATTGGAGATCTCGCCCTGGAGCCAAACCTCACCCACATTATTTTCAATCAGCCCCTTAATCACCTGGGTGATTTCCGAAATAGTATAAATATGTTTACTTAGCTTCTGCATTTTTCTCTTTAACCACAGGCTGAGCATCTTCTGGTTTTACTTCAGGAATATTTTCAGCGGGTTTTATTTCCACCGCCTTCTCAACCGGCTTTACTTCCGGCTGCAAAACCAGGGCTGGATCTCCACTGGCCAGATCCGCAGGCTGCAAAGGCGTAGTTTGGCTTTCACTGGCCAAAACCACCGGAGGCGCCGGTTTTTTCTTAAAAACCAGCAGTTGCACTGAATACGGCGCCAATTCTATAATCTGGCTATAATCCAAATTAAAATCCACATCCTGTTCGTCGCTAGCTTTAAATTCACAATCCCGGCTGCATTTATTATCCACGGTATAACTGCTCATAATATAAGTATCTTTTAAACCTTTGAGAATAATTTTTAGTTTACGGTTGTCCACAGAGAATTTATTGACAAATTTATTTAATTCCACAGCCGCGCCAAACAACGTTTTGGTCTTAGGGCTTAGCCTTAGGGTAGCCATATCTAACTGGCCGGAAAGCAGCTTACGCATTCTATCGGAATTTATTATATTTAAAGCCGCTTTACGTTCTGCGTTATTCAAATAAATAATATTGCGGGATAAATAATTCATCGCCGCCTGCGGATCGATATAATTATAAATAAGCAACGCCAGGGAATCAGCCGACTTAGTCGCAATGACCCCCACAAATTCATCGCTAAATTTAGCGGGCAATAATTCCTGTCCCAAGAGGTTAAGCATGCGGAAAATATTATAACCGGGCTTAGTATAGCCCTTAGCTTCTGGATGCGCCAGGTCGAATGATCTGGCGCCTAAATTCCTAATTGCCCCGAGAATATTCCCTCCGAAATCTTCCAGGCAAAAATAAATTTGGTTATCCAACCCGGCTTCGTACATATTTTTAAGGCGTGCCGGAATAAAGCTGGCGGCAATATAGGCATTCTTGCCTCGTTCTGCCGAAACATTAGCTGAAGCATCGAAATTCCATTCATCGACAATCAAAGGAAGATTATTATCAAAATGAAAATAACTTAGCCACTCACGGATAAGCTTAATGAAGGATTTATTGTAAATCGTATCCTGTTTTTCTTCCTGCGGATCGCTGGAATAAGCATGCCAGGAAATAAAATCTAACGGAAGCCGGTAACTATAACAATATTTTATCAACTCATAAATTAAGCTAACCTCGGGAGTAAGTATATTATTCGGTTGGATATTCTTAAACCAGGCGCTACTCGAAGGCCCGCCCAAAGGAATATTAATTTTAGTTTCCTGCTTTAATTCTTTTACCGCTTCGGCGATCACGCGGTAAAGATTAAGATACTCCGATTTATCCCCTAAGAAAAAATCCCCCAGGTCCGGAGCGCTCCAAACTTCATACCAAATATTATATTTTCTTTCACAACTTAATTTACGAATCGCATTCTTAACTAACTCTTTATAAGCCTTTAAATTATGCGGGGCGCTGTTGCGATCCAGCACCCTGCCTAAGCCGTTAGGAGTGCCGAATAAATCCAGCATGACAATCCCGCCGCTAGCGCTTATTTTTTTAATAATCTCTTCATAATTACTCAACAGCTTTTCTTGGTTAACCTTATCTTTAGCCAGCTGCTGGATCTCCCAGAGATTATATTGCAAGCGGTAAAAATTACCAAAACCCAGATCCGCCTCCCAGGCAGTTAAAACTTCCGGGGCGGCGATGGTTTGCGGCAAAGCTAGATCGCGGTGAGCGCCTCTACCGCTTAAATCAATATTGGATTTGTATATTTTAGGAGTGCTGACGGCAGGAGAGCTAAACTCTAAATTAAATTCCAACTCATCGGGAACTTGGGCAAAACACGGAACGCTTAAAAAAAACAGCGCAAAAATTAAAAATACTTTGATCCGATCCGCCTTCATCGGCACGCTTTTATTCATTTAAAGTTTTTTCTGTATTCTTAGAATCGAAGTTGCTTTGCCGGTTTTTTCATCTATTTCCACCAGGGCTCCATGCAACTGGATATTATCTTGAGCAACCTGAAATTTCACGGGTATCAAACTTAAAAAACGGGTCAACACATCCTCTACTCTTCTGCCAATTACCGAGTCATACGGCCCGGTCATGCCGGCATCCGTTAAATAAGCGGTGCCTTTGGGTAAAATTTTTTCATCCGCGGTTTGAATATGCGTATGCGTGCCCAAAACAGCTGAAACCTTACCATCCAGATACCAGCCTAAAGCAACCTTCTCGCTGGTTGCTTCGGCATGAATATCGACGATAATGATTTTTGTGTCTTTGGCCAGCTCTTCGGCTGCCTTAAGCGCGCCTTTAAAAGGGCACTCCAGGGCCTCCATAAAAACCCGGCCGTTAACATTAATCACCCCCACCTTAATCCCGTTTTTGGCAGTAAATACCGTTGCTCCGCTGCCAGGTGCTCCGTTGGGAAAATTTAACGGGCGTAAAATCCTTTTCTCCCGGCTGATCAACTCAAAAATTTCCGGTTTCTTCCAAATATGGTCTCCGGAGGTGAGCACATCCACTCCGGAACCCAGCAGCTCATCGGACACCTTAGCAGTAATTCCTGATCCTCCGGAAGCATTTTCCGCGTTAGCAATTACAAAATCTATTCCTAATTCCTGCTTTAACGGAATAACTAATTTAGTAATCGCCTCTCGTCCCGGCGAACCGACAATATCACCGATAAAAAGTATTTTCATAGTTTATTTAGCGTACTCAATCGTCCGGGTTTCACGGATCACGGTAACTTTAATCTGTCCGGGGTACTCCATCCCTTCTTCGATCTTCTTACGGATATCGCGGCATAAAGTAACGGCATCGCCATCGCTGATTTTTTCCGGCTGCACAATTACGCGAATTTCCCGTCCGGCTTGAATGGCAAAAGACTTCTCCACCCCTTTAAATACATTAGCAATTGATTCTAACTTATCCAGGCGCTTGACATAGATCTCCAAAGTTTCTCGTCTAGCCCCGGGGCGCGCCGCGCTCACCGCATCCGCTGCGATAGCTAAAACTCCGTACATACTTTGCGGCTGCGCTTCTTCATGATGTGATTCAATCGCCGAAACAACTTCAGCGCTTTCGTTATATTTTTTAGCCAGGTCCGCTCCCAATTTAGCATGCGTTCCTTCCACCTGATGATCCACGGCTTTACCAATATCATGTAAAAGCCCGATCCGGCGGCCGAGTTTAAAATCCAACCCCAGTTCGCTGGCCATAATCCCCAACAAAAAAGAAACTTCCTTAGAATGCTGCAGGGCATTCTGTCCATAACTGGTACGATACTTAAGCCGGCCTAAAAGTTTAATTATTTCCGGATGCAAACCATTAACCCCGGCCTCAAAAGCCACCCGTTCGCCTTCTTCGCGGATTTTTTCATCCATTTCTTTTTTAGTTTTTTCAACCAGTTCTTCAATCCGGCCAGGATGAATTCTTCCGTCAGAAATAAGTTTTTCCAGGCTCAGGCGGGCAATCTCCCGGCGCACGGCGTCAAACCCGGATAAAGTTACCGCTCCCGGAGTATCATCAATAATCACATCCACACCGGTAGCCATCTCTAAGGCGCGAATATTTCTGCCTTCCCGTCCGATAATCCGGCCCTTCATTTCATCATTAGGTAAATTTACCACGCTTACGGTCGATTCCACGGTATGCTCCGCCGCGCAACGCTGAATAGCCAGGCTTAAAATTTCGCGGGCTTTTTTATCGGCGATACTGCGCACTTCTTCTTCTTGCCGGCGAATAAATACCGCTTTTTCATTATTCAATTCTTCATTTAAACGGCTAAGCAGGATTTGTTTTGCTTCTTCAACCGACAAAGAAGAAATTTTCTGCAGGCGTTCTTTTTCTTCCGCCACCAAGGCCAATAATTGGCTATCTTTGGCTTTTAAAGCATCCTCCTGTTTCTTAAAATTTTCATTACGCGCGTCAATTTCTTTTTCTTTCTTTTCTAAAAGATCCAGCCTGCGGTCGATATTTTCTTCTTTTTGGGTTAATCTTTTTTCCAGGTTAATCGTCTCTTGCTTGCGGTCTTTAGTCTCCCGCTCAAAGTCCTGGCGCATGCGGTACAATAAATCTTTAGCTTCTAATTCCGCTTCCCGGCGCTTATCCAGCACCTCTTTTTTAGCTACTTCTAAAATATGTTCGGCTTCGAGTTCCGCGCTTTTTAATTTTTTCTCGGCAACATGTTTTCTTAAAAAATAACCCGCATAGGCGGCAACTAAAGCAATAAAAATAAGCACTACTATGTTAAGAATCATTTCGGTCCCCCTTTTTAACTTTTTTGTTCAGAATTTTTAAGAAGCTTAGGAGAAGATTACTTTTTTGACGCTGACATCATGGCTGGTGGTAGGGATAAAGGGCAAGATCTGGAAATCAAAAGCCAAACCTATAGAAGGCGTATTTTCAGAAAGTGTATTTAAAAAACGGTCATAGCAACCTTTGCCGCGTCCCAGACGATTTCCGCCTTTATCAAAGGCTAATCCCGGAACGACAATAAGATCTAAATCCTCTGGCTCTACCAATGTTTCTATAACCGGCTCTAAAACACCGTAGGGCCCTTTTTTTAATTTAGCCTGATCTTTAAATATGGCTGGCTGCATAATTTCTTTATCTTTTCTGAAAATTGGCACACATATAAGTTTACCTGTTCCTTGAGCTTCCCTGATCATCTCTTTAGTATTTACTTCCCCGCCAAAAGCGATGTAAAACATCACTATCTTCGCCTTTTTAAAAACCTTATTCCTTAAAAGTTTATCTTTAATAAGCTTACTTTTTCGGTTTCGGTCTTCCTCCTTCTGTGTTTTTAATCTCTTAAGAATTTTACTACGTATTTGAGCCTTTGTCAACATGGCTAAACCTACAAACAGGTTCCCCCTTCATGGGTATGCTGCTTATCCGCAAAAGGTATTGGTTTGCCCTGCTTCTTATAATAATCTTTTAACGCCGAACGCAGCGCTTCCTCCGCCAGAACCGAACAATGCATCTTTACCGGAGGTAAACCGCCTAAGGCTTCGGCTACCGCTTTATTGGTAATCGCCAATGCTTCACTAATACTTTTTCCTTTAACCATCTCGGTAACCATGGAACTGGTGGCTACCGCGGCGCCACAGCCGAAAGTTTTGAATTTTACATCAATAATTATTTCATTTTCAATTTTTAAATACATTTTCATCACGTCCCCGCAGACGGGATTTCCGACGGTGCCAATACCGCTAGCATCGGAAATCTCCCCCACATTACGGGGATTAGTAAAATGATCCATTACTTTTTCACTATAAGGAAGTGGTTGGTCCATATTATTTCATGATTAATTTATGCGGCTTATCGGATTTCTGAAAATCTCTGGGTTGATGAATCTCTTTTAATATTTTCAATTTTTTGCTCTTCGCAAGCTCCTGATAAATCAACACCCAGGCGCAATCTTTTTGATTATCTACTTCGCATTTGCCCTTATTAGTCCCACCGCAGGGGCCATTGAGCAAGCCTTTGGGGCAAAGCGTAATCGGACAAATTCCGGCGGTTTCTCCCAAAACACACTCACCGCACATCGAACATTTTTCAAAAAAATTTCCCCGGGCATCCATCACTGCTCCAAAGACGGTATTGGAAGCAGGAAAAACTGCCAAATTCAAACGGTCATTATCCTTAAACGACTGCACCCCTAAACCACAAGCTAAAACTAAAACCGCATCCGCTTGACTTAAAACTTTCAAATTCTTGGCTAACTCGGTTTTAAGTTTAGCCGCGACACAAGGCGCAGAGGGGATACAAAAGCCGGTGACAATTTTACCCGCTTTCTTCAGGCCCCCTTTCATCTTCAAAACTTCTTCTTCCCCGCCGGTTTTGCAGGTAGTAGAACACTCGCCGCAGCCTACTAAAAATATTTTCTTATATTCTTCAAGGCTAGCTAATAATTCATCTAACGGCTTGAGCTGGCTAATAATCATACTAAAAATTCTAACACAAATTTTTCCCTATCTCAAGACAAAATAAAGGGTTTCACGCCTGCGAAGAACAAGACAAGACAGGCGCGTTATTCATCGCGAAAATATTCTTCAATAGTTTCAAAGAAGGCTTTATTCCGATTTTTATTCTCCCCGATGATATCCTCTAACCCGACATCGTCCAGTTCATCTGTTGGGCCAGCGCTTTGCACATCAACAAACTTATCCAGTAAATTTCCCTGCTCCAGAAACCGGGAAACTTGCGTAAAAACCGATCCACCGCCATCCATAAAACTTCGCGGAGAACGGTCAATATGCGGTTTTAATAAAAATAAATTTATTTTGGCCCGGGTTGAGCCAACATAAAATAGCCGGCGCTCCTCCTCAATCTCATCCTCGGTTTCTAATGACAGATACGAAGGCAGGTGCCCTTCGGCAACATAAATTATAAATACCGTATGCCATTCCAGTCCCTTTGCCGAATGTATGGTTGAAAGAGTAAGTGGCGCATCAGATCTATCTTTCTTAGCGGCCTCCAAAAACATTCTCTCCGGTGGTTCTAGAGCCATATCCACCAAAAACTGTTCCACTGTTTTATAACGCTCGGCGATACGTAAAAGTGAGTCCAGGTCATTTAAGCGCTTATTAAAATCATCATACTTAATTTTTAATAACGGCTGATAATACGGCAAAATTTTTTCAATAATTTTTGCCGGCTCATCTTTCTGGCAATTCAGTTCTTTTAATAATTCAAATAATTCTTTAAGCTGGCGGTTTTTGTCCAGCAGTTCTTTAAGGCCGCTTTTATCCACAAGCGCCTGGATAATTCTTGAGGCGGTTTTTGGGCCGATTTTAGGAATCAATAAAAGCGCGCGCAACCAGCTCACCTGATCAGCGGTATTATAGCTAACGCGTAAATAACTCAGCACGTCTTTGATATGCGAAGCTTCGACGAATTTTTGCCCGCCATATTTTACAAAAGGGAGATTCCGGGCGGATAATTCAATCTCCAGGTCATTAGAATGCCAACCCGAACGGAAAAGCACGGCGATATCTTTTAAAGCAACCCCCTCCTCTCTTAATTCCAGGATTTTATCCGCCACCCAAGCCGATTGCGAATTCTCGTCGGGACAGTCGATAAAAACCGGGTTGTTGCCGTCTTTTTTCTTGGTATAAAGGTTTTTCTCAAATTTTTCTTTAGCCCGGGCAATCACCGCGTTAGTTAAATTTAGAATCGGTTGGGTCGAGCGATAGTTTTCCTCCAAAGTAATAATCTTAGTTCCTGGGAATATCTTAGGGAAATCAATAATGTTCTTGAAATTTGCCCCGCGGAAGGAATAAATACTCTGGGCGTCATCGCCCACCACCATGATGTTGGTATGATCCGCCGCCAAGAGGCAGGCAATATGCGCCTGCAGCTTGTTAGTATCTTGATATTCATCGACCATAATGTATTTATATTTTGCCGCTAAGCTCGCGCGCACCTGTTCATGTTTAGTTAAAAGGTTTTTTAAGTAAACCAACAGGTCGTCATAATCCAGAAGCGATTTTTGGCGCTTGTATTTATTATACTCCTGGCGAATTTTTTTAATCTCTTCAGTAAACTCTATAAATTGCGGGTATTCATCATAAAGCACATCAGCAATATCTACGGATTTGTTTATACTTTTAGAGATAGCTTCTAAAATGGCGTGTTTGCGCGGGAAGCGTTTCTCAGATTTATGAAAACCCAATTGTGTGCGTACTAAATTCAGGGCGTCTTCGGCATCCGCTGTATCTAAAATCGTAAAATTATTGTTCAATTCTAGAAGTTTAGCGTATTTCCTTAAAATCATATTGGCAAAAGAATGAAATGTCCCGCCGGCAACATTTTTGCAGCGCTCATCTAAAAGAATGCTCGCCCGCCGCAGCATCTCTTCGGCTGCCCGGCGAGTAAAAGTAAGCAATAAAATATGCTCCGGCATTACTCCCTGCTCCACTAAATAAGCCACCCGGTGCACTAAAACCCGGGTTTTTCCACTACCGGCTCCGGCAATGACCAAATGCGGGCCGCCGATAGACTCCACAGCTTGAAGTTGCGCGGGATTTAATTCCTGCTGATAATTTATTTTTTTCATAATTTTGAAAGCGTTTTCGCCAAACTCCTAAAATACCCTTGAAATTTAATTGGCATATGGCATGCTTTAATCAACCTTTTTTGTTAACTGAAACGGAGGATAAGGATAGCGCAAGCCATCGAGGATTATCTCCTCCAAAAAGAGCCCTAAGAATAGGGCCCTTTTTGTTATATACGAATATAACACCGACGCAATTCCAATTAGCATCGGGTGTAAGGGTGGATATAACACCTGCGCAATTCCTCTCGGCGCGGGGTGGAAAGTTTAAAGTTTTTATTATTTTAGATATGCGCGAATAATTTTCTGCTGTGCAATCGGCCGGTCACCAGAGCCAACCGGAGTATTTTCAATCTTTTGCATAATATCTAAACCCGCAACCACCTCGCCAAATATAGTATGCCGCATATTTAACCAAGGAGTGGCGGCACAAGTAATAAAAAACTGGCTTCCGTTAGTGCTCGGGCCGGCATTAGCCATGGCTAGAATTCCCGGTCCATCGAATTTTGCCACAGGGGTTACTTCGTCTTCAAAAGGTTTTCCCCAAATCGATTCTCCGCCTGTTCCGGTGCCCGTAGGATCTCCACCCTGGATCATGAAACCTTTGATTACCCGGTGAAAAATCAGGCCATCATAATAACCTTTTTGGACTAATTTGGTGAAATTCTCACAAGTTTTGGGCGCAATATCAGTTTTAAGTTTAAGCTCGATATTTCCTTGATTAGTCTCTAAAACTACAATTGTTTCTGCCATAGCTAAAATCCCTCCGCAGTAAAAAGTTAAACCTAAGATTAATGCTAATATCCCTATTTTATTTTTCATCGCAATCTATTTCCCCTCCTCTTTTTCATTATTCTGTTCTTGCGGTTTATCAATATTTTCTTCCCCAGATTTTATTTCTTCCAGCTTGGCTTCTTCTATCAGCTTAGGGTCTTCTATTTTTTTAATCTCCTCTATCTGTTTTGACTGCTCAACAAGTTTAGCTTCTTTGCGCAGGTGCGCGATTTCTTCGGCAAAACTTTTCAATCTTTCCTGAGCCGCCTCCAAGTCCTTTTCCAGCTGCGAATATTCTTCATTTAATTTGTTAAATTCTGTCTTCGGCACCCATTCGCTGATCTTCTCTTTGCGGTTAAACTCGGCGATAGTGTCTGAATGATTTTTAACACTTTTGAGCTGCTCTTCAATTTGATGTTTTTGCGCCTGAACCTGATCCTCTTTGAGCCGGCAAGCCATTTCTTTTTCATCCAGCGCTGTTTTTAAATCACGCATCAGGCGCGTTAAGTTTACATTTTTAGCAAACTCTTCCTGCAACTCTTTTTCTTTAAGCGCGAATTTAGAGCTTAAATCCGAATCTTCGGATTTTATCTTAGTTAACTCTGCTTCTGCCTTAGCTACCCACTCACCTCGGCGCTTAAGTTCATCGGTTAGTTTAGCTTCATTTCCCTTGGAAACCACGAGTGCAGATTTTACCTCGGTATATTCTGCATTTAGTTTACTTAGAGCATCTTTAAGTTGAATTAAATCATTCTGCAATCTCTGTATTTTCTGCTCCTTGCCGATATCTGCAGAGGGAAATAGCGGATTCTCGTTTATTCTCTTTTTACCGGTAATAGATTTTGCCGGAGAAAATATTCCCCAAACCGCGTAAATTACCATCCCGATACTTAAAACTACCAATATTTGCAAAGCCAGCATCATTTTTCCTACCTATATTTATTAGTGGTCAATACACTCCATTATACTCAAATTTTAAGAAATAGGAAATTTAAAATACCTATGGCAGGCTGAGTTAGAATAAAAAAATCCCCGCAAATGTGCCGTTGGAAAGATATTCTGAACCGATTTGGTTTCAGGTGGGATCCCTCTTCTTAGACACAAGTGCCTAAAAAATTATGGGCTCCCTTGAAGATTTTGTTGGTTCAACAATTATCAGTTTTCCAACCTGCACCGCAGGGACAAATATAGTTTAACATATAAAAACGGTAAAATCAACCTTAACGAAAATTTACCTCAAAACGCTCTTTTAATAAAGAGCAGATCTTGTTATGCAGAGGGCTAACTTCTTCTTCGGTGAGCGTGCGTTCATCCAGGCGATAAATGCAAGATAGGGTCAAACCTTTAAAACCTGGCGGAATCTGTTTGCCCTGGTAATAATCTGCCACTCTAGCCTGCTGCAATAAGGGAACCCCGCTTTCCTCTATCGCCAAAAGCAGGTCCTTGGCGGAGATATCATTTTTAACTACAAAACTGATATCCCTGGTAATTGCCGGAAATTTGGGAATATTAGTAAATTTTTTGTTTAAATTTATATAACTAAATAATTTTCCCAGATTAATCTCTGCCAAAACCACCCGCCTGTTTTTAATGTCAAAAGCATCCCGGGCTTGCCGGCTTAAATCCAACATAAAACCGGCTTCCTCCTGGCCAATCATAATCTTTATCTTATGCTCATCCTGGCGCAGGAAATCAAAACCCCTTATCCCCAACTTATTAAACAAGATACCTAGGATGCCTTTTAAGTGCAACAAAGTTACTTCATCTTTAACCAGCCCCTGCTTCATGAGAAATGAATTAACCCCGCATAAAGCCAGGCCCAAACAAGGTTCCTCATTGGCAGAATTATTTTTATCGCTAAAAACATCAGCGATTTCAAAAATTTTTATATTTTCCTGCTGCTGGTCTAAATTATGCGCCAGGCAGCGAATCAGGCTGGGCAAAAGTGTCGAACGCAAAACCTCTTGCTCACGGCTTAAAGGATTTAAAATTTCAATTAATTTTTTATCCGGATTAATTCCTGATTTGGTCAACAGGGCCCGGTCAACTAAGCTATAAGTAATTACTTCATACAGACCTAAACTACTTAAAATATTCTTAAACCCGCGGATAATATCTCTAACATCGGAAATATTTTTTCCCGGCCGAATCGCCGGAATAGTCTTAAGGATCTTAGCATAACCATAAATCCGGGCAATCTCTTCAACCAGGTCTATTGGCAACAAAAGATCCTGGCGAAAACCGGAAATCTTAACCGACAAAATGTTTTTTGATTTAGCTTTCACCTGCAACCCTAACCTAGTTAAAATTTGCTTAATTTTAATAACGGGAATAGTTACACCCAATACTTTATTAACATAAGTTGTATCAAGATTAATTACGAAACTGGCTAATTTTAATGACCCTATACTTTTATAAATACCGGGCCTGCCTCCGGCTAATTTCAAGATTAACTCTTGGGCGGTGATGGATGCGGTCTTAGCAGTTGCAAAATCTACTCCCCTTTCAAATCTATAAGCTGACTCAGACTGCAAGCCTAATTTTTGTTTGGCCCGGCGCACAAGTATCGGATTAAATACCGCCGATTCCAGTAAAATATTGCGCGTTTTAAATGTAACCTCAGTATCTTTACCTCCCATAATTCCAGCGATAGCTACCGGCTTAACAGAATCGGCAATCACTAAAACTTCCGAATCCAACGTCTTCTGCTGTCCATCAATAGTAATAATTTTTTCATCTTTATTCGCCCGCCGGACATTAATTTCTTTCTGGCAAAATACATCCAAATCAAAAGCGTGCAACGGCTGGCCGGTCAAAAATAAAACATAATTAGTAATATCGACAATGTTATTTACCGCGCGGCAGCCGAGAGATTCTAATCTTTTTTTAAGCCACTCCGGGGATGGCCTCACCTGAACATCATAAATTATTCTACCGCTGTAAAACGGACAGTCGGATTTTGCATTCACGGAAATTTTTAAAGGCAGCTTTTCCTGGATTTTAATCTTTGTCTCTTTAGGCTGGGAATTTTTAAGTTTTAAACCACAAATCGCGCTAACCTCGCGGGCTATCCCCAGAACGCTTAACCAGTCAGGACGGTTAGAGGTGATTTCAATCTCAAAAACAAAATCTCCGCCAAATTCCTCCCAAGAAACCACCTCCAGGCCGGCCATAGTCAGCTTCTCTGCCAACTCTGCCGGAGGAATTTTTAAATCCAGAAAATCTTTTAACCAACTATAGGTAACTTTCACCCCGTTACAACCTCCAATAAACCCCCATTACAAAAGTTTGTAACGGGGCAGGTTTTTAAAATTGTTTTAAAAATCTTAAATCATTCTCAAAAAATAATCTTATATCATTAATCCCGTATTTTAACATGGCGATTCTCTCTACTCCCATGCCAAAAGCAAATCCGGTATATTTTTTTGAATCAATCCCCACCTGCTTAAAAACATTCGGATGGATTAAACCTGCACCTAAGATCTCCAACCAGCCTTTTCTACCGCAGACAGAACAACCTTTACCTTTACAGATAATACAAGAGATATCTACTTCCACGGATGGCTCGGTAAAAGGGAAAAAATGCGGCCGAAAGCGCATTTTAATTTCCTGCCCAAAAACACTTTTAAGGAAAATATCTAAAATACCTTTTAAATCGGAGAACTTGATGTTTTCATCAACCAGAATCCCTTCGATTTGATGAAACATAAACAGGTGGCTAGCATCTACGGCATCCGGCCGATACACCCTGCCCGGAACCACGATGGCTAACGGCGGCTTATGCGCTTTCATCGCCCGGACCTGCACCGGAGAGGTATGGCTACGCAAAAGAAATTTGGAATAATTTTTTAAATAAAATGTATCAAAGGCATCCCGCGAAGGATGTTCCAGCGGAATGTTTAAACCGGTAAAATTATTATATTCAGTTTCAATTTCCGGGCCCTGAACCACCGAAAAACCCATACGCGTAAATATCGCGCAAATCTCATCAATAATCTGAGTAATCGGATGAATGCCGCCTAATTCCTGGGCGATCCCGGGCATGCCAACGTCTAAATTTTCTTTTTCTACAACACCAACGCTATTTTTTAAAACTTTCTCCCTGGCTTCAATAAAATCTAAAAGTTTAGTTTTTAAAACATTTGCCTCTTTACCAAAAGGGCCGCGCTGCTCAACCGGAAGGGTAGGTATTGAGCCGGTCAGCTCTGCCAACAGTCCTTTCCTGCCCAAATATCTAACCCGCAGTTCCTCCAAAGCTTCTAAAGAATCAACACCGGCTAAATCAATATCTATTTGCGCCTGAATAAGCTTAATATCCATACTAAAAATAACACCCCTAATAAAATAAGAATTAATTTGATTTTAAAGAAATCGACTTTATGCCCAGTCCGCTCGCCGCTAGTAATTTTACGTAATGTTTGAGCGTGAATATCCAGGTCTCCGCCATGCTCTGCGCAGGCGCGATGGAACTCTGCGCGTATCTCCAGAACATCCCCACGGGTTTTATAATCACCCGTAAAATTTATTTCTTTGGCTAAAGCCGCGCCCATCCAAACACCGATGGCATTATCGCCGTCGTTTATATTCGCCCAGGCAAACTCACCGCGGCTCATTACATCCCCGATAACTTCCCCGGAATAAATAATTGATTTACCGTCATATTGCTTAGCATTCTTAAGCAGTTCATTACTGCTTAACCCTTGGGAAAAAGCAAGATGCGGAACAAAAATTAAAATAAAACCTGAAATTATTAAAAATGGTTTAAAATTATTTCTCATTTTCCTTTAATTGTCGCGACAATAAATCCGATTATAGCAAATACCGACATAAACTCCAGGCGGCCTGCCCACATCTGGATAATATAAGTAATTTTTAATACTGCCGGCATAGTTAAGGCGGTAATTCCGCAGGATAAACCAACATTAGCAGCTGCCGATGTGGATTCAAAAAGCGATTCCAGAAAAGGATAGCCATAGAACATTCCGACTAAAGCGCCTAATCCATACAAAATAATATAGGCCAAAGTAATGGTTAAAGCGCTTCTAATGATTTTATCCTCTAGAAAGATCTCTTTAATATGATGAAACTTTTCAATGATGACAGCCTTTTCCGGCATAATAATTCTTTTAAGATCCTCCTGCAAGGCTTTAAAAAGAATGCCGATGCGCAACATTTTAATCGCCCCGGTCGTTGAGCATACTGCCCCGCCTAAAGCCATCGCCAAAATTACTCCGGATAAAGCTAACTGATTCCAATCCAAAATAAACTGCTGTGCATAAATTGTCTGAAATCCTGTCCCCGTATGCCCGGAAATAAGTTGATAAAATCCTTTGCGAAAAAGCATTACTGCCCCGGAGTAACTTCCTTTTTGCGCCAGGCCCACGGCAACAATAGCAAAAGTAGCGATAATGGTTGCAAAAAGCGCCCGGGTTTCAATATTTTTAATAATCTCTTTACGATTACCCATCCACAAATGGTAATGCAATTTAAAGTTAAACGCTCCTAAGACCATAATTACTACCGTAATAATCTCATAAATTGCGCTATGATAATAAAGTATGTTTTGCGATTGCGGAGCAAACCCTCCGGTATCAAAAGCCGCCATAAATATACAAGCTCCGTGAAAAAACGAGTTGAACGGCTTCATCCCGTTAAAGATGCCAGTTATACCCAAGGCCAGGGTACCCAAAATAAGATAAACAATGCTGACCAGCCAGATAAATCTAGAGGTATGAATTACGTTGGGCATAATTCTTTCATCGCGGGCCTCTCCGACATACATCTTAAATGCCCCGGAAAAACCGCGCACAAAAAAAGAAAGCGCAATCACCACGATTCCCTGGCCACCTAAAAACATAATCAAATGCCGCCAAAGATTATGCGTATAAGACAGATGGTCTAGATTTTGCACCAGGACTAATCCGGTAGTGGCAAATCCGGACATCGAATCAAAACAAGCATCCAAAAAAGATTTCCAGTGGCCGCTAAGATACAACGGAATTGCGCCGAGAATCATGGCCACCACCCAAGAGATACTGACTACCATCATCCCCTGCATCCAATTAAGGTCATCATCGGTACGACAGACCTTCATTAAAAGCCAACCTGCCAAAACAGATACTTCAATACCGATCAAAAAATCAAAAACCGGATTTACTTCTCCTAAACATAATCCGATAATAATCGGAATAAGCATCGTCAAAGCTAAACCCAAAATTATTTTACCCAAATAAAAACCGATTGTTTTTAAATCTTTAAGGTGAGGTCTAAGGATCATGGTTTAAGATATATTAACAGACAAATCAGAAACGCTGCCAACATTATCGAAAATACGTACAAAATTTCTGTAATTATTCCCAGAATAATATTTACGGAGGGTTTAAATCTCATTATTTTAAAGTTTTCCGGCTAAAAGGTTCAACAGCTGCGGTTCATTGCCGATTAAAGTCAGGGCAATAACATCATCTCCGGGCTTAAGCACGGTATCACCTTTAGGGAGGATAACCTCTTCCCCTCTGACAATAGAAACCAATACCGCATCCTTAGGCAAACTAATATCTTTTATCTGCTTATTAATCACCGGAGCATCACTAGGCAGATCAACGCGCACAATCGCTAGTTTACCGCGTTTAAAACTCATGAGATTTACAAAATCGGAGAAAGAAACTTCTTCTTCGATAATTTTAGCGATGATCTTAGTGGAGTCAACCGGCACGTCAATTCCTAATTCATTAAAAGTATGTTCATTATCAGGATTATTTACCCGGCCGACAGTTCGTTGCAGATTAAATTTTTCTTTAGCTAACTGACAAATTATCAGGTTATCCTCATCATCTCCGGTAACCGCGGCTAGAACATCAGCCCGGGCAATACCGGCTTCTTCCAGAATTTTAGGGTCGCAGGCATCACCGTTAACCACCAAGGCTTCCAACTCTTTGGCAATCTCTTCACAAATCTGGCGGTCTTTATCAATAATGCTGACTGTATGTTTACCCTGACACAGCCTTTTAGCCAAAAAATATCCAACTTTACCTGCCCCGACGATCAAAATAAACATCTTTATTTTTCTCCCAAGCGAAACTTTTCCCTAACCTCTTGGAGGCAGGAAACTTTAACCACCCCCATTAAGATATCTTTAATTTTTAAAACAGTTTTAGGTTCAGGAATAACCACCCCTTGCATTCTCCGCAAAGCAACTACGATAAACTCTCCCGGAATATTTATATCTTGAATGGCTTTTCCAACTAGGTCATCTTTAATCTCAATCTCTAAAACTCCCAAATCTTTAGATTCAATCAAGTAGCTAGAGAACCGGCTTTCAATAATTTTGTCCCTAAGCATAGCCGCGAAGAGCATTGTTCCGCTAATAATATCCAAGCCTAAAGCAGCGTAAATATGCGCCCGCTGCGGATCATAAACACGGGCAAAAACTTTAGGCACGCGGAAAATTTTCTTAGCCACCTGGGCGCTGATTAAATTAGTGTTGTCCCCGTTAGTCACCGCGCAGAAAGCATCGGCTTTCTCAATCCCCACCTGCTTTAGGAGAGCCAGATCAAAACCATTGCCGACTACAGTCAAGCCGTTGAAAGTACCACCCAGGCGTTTAAAAGCATCCTGGGTTTTATCAATGATTACTACGTCATGACTTTCCCCGGACAAAAGCTTAGCCAGTTCTGCCCCGACCCTTCCGCAACCGACAATAATTACATGCATAAAAGATCCTTATTTTTTAACGACATCCACCAGTTTTTTAAAAGCCTGGCTGTCTCTTACCGCTAAATCCGCCAGGATCTTACGGTCCAGAGTAATTTTAGATTTCTTGAGCCCGCTCATAAATACGCTGTAAGTAATCCCAACTTCGCGGCAGGCTGCATTAATCCGCGCGATCCACAGAGCGCGAATCTCGCGCTTCTTATTCCGGCGGTCACGGTAAGCATATCTCATCGCATGCATCAAGACTCTTTTTGCCTGCTGGAATTGCTTACTACGGTCTCCCCAAAACCCCTTAGCTTGCTTTAAAACTTTTTTCTTTCTTTTACGTGTTGCGACACTGTGTTTAATTTTTGCCATTTTTATACTCCTTTAGGGTCTATCCATAAGGTAACATGGATTTAATAAATCGTATTTCTTTTTTTCCGGCCAACATCCTGCGCTTCTTTAAGTTTCTCATCTTTTTTGTTTTTTTGGATGAAGCTAAATGGCTCTTCCCCCCGGGAGAATATTTAACTTTACCTCTCTTGCTAATTTTAAAGCGCTTAGCTACTCCTCTTTTGGTTTTTAATTTTGGCATTTCTTCTCCTTGTGTACGGACACAACACCGGCGCAATTCCAATTAGCGCCGGGTGTATATATTATTATACCCTATTTCGGAGCAATCACAAAAGACATAATTCTGCCTTCTAATGACGGCGCTTTTTCTACTACCCCATCGCCCTGCGTTGAGGCGATAAATTTATCTAAAACACTTCTTCCCAGATCTATATGCTCCATCTGCCTTCCGCGGAAGAAAAGATTGACCCTAACTTTATCTTTTTTCTTTAAAAAACTTACCACTTGTTTTACTTTAGTTTCAAAATCATGGTCATCGATATTAGGCTTCAGCCGGATTTCCTTTAAACGGCCCTGTTTTTGATGTTTTTTTGCCTCGCGCTCTTTTTTCTCAAGGTCATATTTAAATTTGCTGAACTCGATAATCCGGCACACCGGAGGAACAGCCGCGGGGGCAACCTCGACCAGGTCCAACTCGTGCTGATTAGCAATCTCTAACGCTCTCTGAACCGACATTACTCCTAACGGAGCACCATCATGGCCAATAACCCTAATCTGCGGTGAACTGATCCTGTCATTAACTCGAATGAACTTTTTTATAGCAGCCTCACTTTCTATTTATGTTCCTGGATCCGATTAATTAATTCTTCGATAAATTTATCTATGGCCACCGCGCCCTGCTGGCCGCTGCCTTTTTTACGCACGCTAACCTGCTCCTGCTTAGCCTCGCGCTCTCCGATGATTAAACAGTAAGGAATTTTATTTAATTCCGCTTCACGGATTTTTTTATCCAGGCTTTCATTGCGCGTATCTATCTCCAAACGGATATTAATGCTTTCTAATTTATCTTTGATCGTCTGGGCATACGGCATCACCGTTTCCTTAAGCGGAATTAGTAAAACTTGGCAAGGGCTAAGCCACAAAGGAAGCTCCCCTTTATAATGTTCGATCAAAGCTCCGATAAAACGCTCCAGGCTGCCTAATAAAACCCGGTGCAACATAATCGGCTGCCTTTCTTTACCCTGGTCATCAATATAGGCCAAATCGAATCTTTTAGGAAGCGCAAAATCGCACTGGATTGTCGCGCATTGCCAAGTTCTCTTCAGCGCATCCTTTAATTTTATATCGATCTTTGGGCCGTAAAATGCGCCGTCGCCTTGATTAATTTCATAGGTGATTTCTTTTTCTTTTAACGCATCCTCTAAGGCAGCGGTGGCTTCCTGCCAATCTTCATCGGAGCCGATATATTTTTCCGGGCGCGTGCTTAATTCCACTCCCCACTCATTAAAACCAAACACCTTCATCGTTTCAAAAACAAAATCAATAATCTTTTTAATTTCATCCCTTAACTGCTCCGGCAAGCAAAAAATATGCGCATCATCCTGAGTAAAGCCGCGCACACGCAAGAGCCCATGCAAAACCCCGGCCTTTTCCCGGCGATAAACCGTCCCCAGTTCAAATAAACGCAAAGGCAGATCTTTATAGCTTCGGGTTTTGGATTTATAAATCAAAATATGCCCCGGGCAATTCATCGGCTTTAGAACAAACTCTTTGCCCTCGGTAATAAAAGAATACATATTCTCTTTGTAATATTCATAATGGCCGCTAATTTTCCAAAGCGCCACATCCATAATATGCGGAGTAATTACCAGCTGATAGCCGCGTTTTAAATGCTCTTTTTTTTCATAATCCTCGATAAACGTGCGCAATAACGCCCCTTTAGGATGATAAAATACCAGCCCTGCCCCGGCCTGTTCATGATAGATATCAAAGAACCCTAATTGCGGGCCCAGCTTTCGGTGGTCGCGCAATTTTGCTTCCTCTAAATTTTTTAAATACTCCTCCAGCTCTTTTTGAGAATTAAAACAGGTGCCGTAAATTCTCTGCAACATAGGATTGGTTTCAATCCCATGCCAGTAAGCCCCGGCAACTGACAGTAATTTAAAGGCCTTGATCTGGCCGGTTGATTCGATATGCGGCCCGCGGCATAAATCCAAAAAAACTGTACCTGTTTTATAAATCGAAATCGGCTCATCGGCTAAATCCTGGATCAGCTGAACTTTATAATCTTCTTTCAGTGTTTTAAATAACTTAATCGCCTGGTCTTTATCTACTTCTTCGCGCAAAAACGACTCGTTTTTGGCGATAATCCGGAGCATAGCTTTCTCAATCTGCGCTAAATCCTCGTCGGTAAAAGGCTCTTTTTTATCAAAGTCATAGTAAAAGCCGTCTTCAATTGCCGGGCCGATAGCCAGCTTGGCCTCCGGCCAGAGCTCTTTAACGGCAGCCGCCAAAACGTGCGAACAAGAATGTCTTAAAGTAGATAGATCCATATTTTATATTTTATCAAAAATTAAATTGGGCCCAGGAGGATTCGGACCCCCGGCCTTTTCCATGTCAAGGAAACGCTCTAACCAACTGAGCTATGAGCCCTCAATTTTGCTTCTGGCTTCACGAAAATTTATGGGCAAGGAGGGAGTCGGACCCTCACGACCTTACGGCCAAAGGATTTTAAGTCCTTCGTGTATGCCATTCCACCACTTGCCCGAAAAATTTAATGGAGGCGACGAGCGGATTCGAACCGCTGAATAGTTCTTTTGCAGAGAACTGCCTTACCACTTGGCTACGTCGCCAAAGTTATAATATATTTTTTACCTGCTTGACGATTTCTTCGGTATCAGCTAAACAGCCTGTTCCGCTTGTTCCGCTTGTTCCGCAGGCAAGCAGGCCGCTGATCGGGCCAATAAATTTATACCCGCAAGATTTTAATTTTGCGATATTACTTTGGGTAATTTTATTTTTATACATGTTTTCATTCATAGCCGGGGCAATCAAAACTTTAGCCTTGCTGGCGCAAACCACGCAGGTCAACAAATCATCGCAAATTCCTGCAGCCAGCTTGGCAATAATATTAGCTGTCGCCGGGGCAATCAAAATTAGATCCGCTTGCTGAGCCAAAGATATATGCTCAATCTCCCAGGTAGCCTGCTCCTCAAATATTCCTGCGCGATAAACGCGATTTGCGCTTAAGCTTTGAAAAACAATCGGCTTGATTAATTCTTCGGCTTCTTTAGTCATTACTACCTGCACGCTGAATCCGCTATTTTTGAGCTTACGCAGAATATCGCAAGCCTTATAAATAGCAATGCTAGCCGTTACCCCTAAAATAATATTTTTTCCTGTTTTGATCATTATTCTTTGGTTTTAATTTTCTTGGCTTGGATTTTACCTGCGGCAATTTCATGTAAAGCCACCGTAGACGGTTTAATAGAAGCATCATCAGCCACTAATTTTGGCTGGCCTTCGGCAATCTCCAAAGCCCTTTTGGACGCTAAAATTACCAGTTTATAAATTGACCCCAAGCTCTTATCTAAAAGTTTTTCTCTGCCTTCATAACCCATCTTTACCCCCCGGAGTAAAATACTAAACGCTGATCTCTTGTAAAAATATAGCTTTTAATTCTTGAAGCGCGACTTCCAGTTTTTGATTCAAAACGCAATAATCAAACCCGGAGGCGGCCAGCAACTCCTTGGCTGCCAGGCGCAGGCGCTGCGCTACCTCTGTTTTATTAGTCTTACGGCAACGGCCCTGGATCCTGCTTTTAAGCGCCTTTAGCGAAGGCGGCAAGACAAAAATAGTTACCGTATTCTTAGAATATAATTTCTTAAGAATCCTGGTGCCCTTAAGATCTAAACATAGCCCGATGTTTTTACCGGCTTTAATTTTTTTTTCTAACTGCTCTTTGGGCGTTCCGTAATAATAGCCCAAATACCTGGTCCATTCAAGAATTTTTTTCGCTTTTAACAGTTGGCCAAACACAACCTCGGTAACAAAAAAATAGTCTCGGCCCTCTTTTTCCCCCGAACGCTTAGGCCGGGTGGTAATTGAGCATGACTTGGTCAACAACTTGGCAATTTTTTTATCTTGAATTAAACTGCTCAGCAAGGTGGTTTTGCCTGAGCCCGAGGGGCCGCAGATGATAAAGAGTTTCCCCGGATTATTTTTGCTTTTTTCGGCTTTCACTACTCGATATTCTGCACTTGTTCGCGAATTTTTTCAATCTGGCTTTTCATCTGCACGGCGCGGCCGGAGATCACCAGGTCAAAAGACTTAGCGGCCAAGGTATTGGCTTCCCGCTGCATCTCCTGAGTGATAAAATCCAACTCCTTGCCCACACTGCCTGCGCTAGTAATCTTTTGCTGAAAATTTTTAATATGAAAACGCAAGCGATCAATCTCTTCAGCCACATCCGCCCCTTTTAAAAAAGCCGCGCGTTCTTCCTGAGTGTGAATTTTTTTAAGCCTGCTCTTGATCGCAATTGAAAAACGCTGTTTGATAAAATCCACATCTTTTTTCAAGAGTTCACTTCTGTTTTTTAATAAACTCCCCAGGGCTGCCCCCTCTTTCTGGCGGGCCCGCAATAAAGCCATAAGTGCTTGCAGAAAAACAGGTTTAAGCTTATCCCAAATATGGCTTCCTGTCGGCTTATTTTCTTTAAGCGCTAAAATTCCCGGCAATCGGATTAAAGAATCGAGATTTAAACCGTCTTGAATTTTAAATTCTTTTTTTAAACTATTTAATTCCTGCAAATAATTTTTTAGTAATTTACGATTAACAAAAATACCTTGGATAACCTGGTCTTTAATATTAATCGCGCAATAAATCCGTCCCCGCCTGATTTTTGACTCAATTTCTTTTTTGAGCTTATCCTCCAAGGAGATCAGGCCGTCGGGTAAATTAAAAACCGTTTCCAGAAACTTATGATTGGTGCACTTTAATTCCACACTAATTCTGCCGATAGCCTCAAGCTCTATCTGGTGGCTGCCAAAACCGGTCATACTGCTGATGATTTTTTTCATATTTAAGCCCAGACCTTCTGTTGAATTTCTTTTTGCACGATATCTTTTGCCGCATAAAGTTCGACGATAATCTCATCCGGAGAAAACCAAAGTTTAATTTCCCTTTCTGCCTCAGAAGGATTGGATGAAACATGGACTACATTTTCATAGATTCCACCGGTGGTAATCCGGCCATAAGAACCGCGGATAGATGTCGACTCGGCCTCCTCCGGATTCGTTGCTCCGGCTAGATCCCGGCATTTTTTTATCGCCTCCGGCCCCCAATAAACCAAAGCCATAACTTTTTTGCGGTCATGCAGGTCCCCCTGCAAATATTTAATAATCTCACCGAAAAACGGCTTATCTTTTAATTGTTTATAATGTTCTTCCGCCAATTCCTTGGATACGCGCACCATCTTGGCCGCGACAATCTCCAGCTTAGTTTCAGATAATCGAGAAAGTATATTGCCGGTCAAAGATTTCTTTAGCCCGTCGGGTTTAATTAAAATTAAAACTGACTGTCCCATGATCTATTTCCCCCCCTTAACAACATTAACAATCCGCTGCAGATCTTCTTCTGAATAAAATTCAATATTAATGTGCCCGCGTTTCTTTCTTTTACTAATCCGCACCTTGGTAGCTAAAGCATGTTGCAATTGCTCCTCCAGAATTACCACCAACGGTTCGCGTTGGCCCTGGCCGATACTTCTTTTAATTAATTTAGGCCGTTTGCTTTTAATTAAATTTTCCAACTCGCGCACCGAAAGCCCTTTAGTAATAATATCCTGGGCAAGTTTGCGCTGTTGATTGGCATCTTCAATCTCCAGCAAAGCGCGTCCGTGCGCAAAACCAATGCGGCCCTTTTTCATTTCTTGTTGAATTTCATGCGGCAATTTAAGCAGGCGCAAAGTATTGGTAATCGAAACCCGGGCCTTGCCTAAAACTTCGCTGATTTTTTCTTGGCTAACTTTAAACTTATCTATTAGATGTTGATAAGCATGCGCTTCTTCAATGGGATTTAACCCTTCCCGCTGAATATTTTCAATCAAAGCCAGCTCTAAAGAATCCTGGTCGCTTACATCCCGGACAATAGCTGGTATCTCTTTGAGCCCCAAAGAGTTAGCTGCACGGAATCTTCTCTCTCCGGCAATCAATTCATAATTGTCCCCTTTGCGCCTGACTAAAAGCGGCTGAATAACTCCTTTTTCTTTAATAGACTGCGCTAATTCCTCAATCGCTTGTTGATCAAAATCTTCCCGCGGTTGAAAAGGATTAGGTTTTATTTGTCCAAACTGGAGATAAAGGATCTCTTCTTTATGCGTTGAGTTATCCACCGCTTTCTCTGGTATTAACGCGCCAAGGCCTTTGCCTAAAGCTCTTCTTTCCATTAAGATACTCCTTTTGAAATTTGTGAATTTACTGATAAGCCTAAAATTTCTTTACTGAGTTCGGCGTATTTTTGTGCCCCCAAAGAATCCTTATCATACAAAGCAATCGGCTGGCCAAAACTCGGCGCTTCAGTAAGACGGATATTTCTAGGAATTACCGTAGTATAAACTTTATCTTTAAAATGATTACGCGCTTCCTGGATAACTTCTTTAGTAAGATTGGTCCGAAAATCTGCCATAGTTAAAAGTACGCCTTCGACACTTAAAGATGGATTAAGGTTTTCTTTCACAAGCCTAACTGTATTATGGAGTTGCGTCAACCCCTCTAAAGCATAATATTCACATTGAACCGGGATGATCACTGAATCCGCGGCGCATAATCCATTAATCGTCAACAATCCCAATGAAGGCGGTGAATCAATCAGCATAAAATCATAATTATCTTTTTCAACCTGTAAGGCTCGCTTTAATCTATACTCGCGGCCAAGCGCTCCCACTAGCTCTACCTCCGCGCCGGTTAAATCCAGATTGGACGGAGCCAGCCAAAGATTATCAATTGCAGTTTTTTGTAAAATATCGACGAGTTTTAATTCTTCGAGGAGAATATGGTAGGTGCTTTTTTGAATATCATGTTTATTAATTCCGATGCCGCTGGTAGCGTTAGCCTGGGGATCCAAATCAATGAGCATAACTTTCTTGCCTGCCATAGCCAGATATGCCGCAAGGTTAATCGAGGTGGTAGTTTTACCTACCCCGCCTTTCTGATTACAGATTGCAATTATTTTACCCATTGATATTATTATAGTTATAATATGTTCCACGCGAAACATATCTTTCAACTAAATCAATTATCTCAAAATTAAATCAATTGTCAAGTAATTATTTACTTTCGATCACGCTTACGCGCACCTTAGCCGGCTTAGCTCCGGGCATCCCGAAAAGCCCCTTCTTCTCCTCAGCTACACTCTCTATTTTTACGCGGCTCCGAGGCAGCTTAAGCTCTTGTAGGGCTTTAGCAATCGCCTCTTCGACAGAATTCCCTTTAACTTCGATAGATTTCACTTTTTTCATTTTTGACTATTCACGCGAAATTGGTAACTTAACATTAATATACTATTAACAAACCAATAAAGCACCAGCCCTGAGGGCATTTGATAAAAAATAACTCCAAACATTATCGGCATGATAATGGACATCATTTTCTGCTGCTGAGCAGCTTCTCCGGTAGCCTTACCCATGGAAATCTTCTGTTGCACAAACATGCCAATAGCCATTAAAATGGGCAAGATATTGATATCTTTCCCGATTAAAGGTATTGCATCCTTGAAAATAAACAGTTTATCCGGCGAAGATAGATCTTTAATCCACCAAAAATGGGCTCCTCTTAAATCTACGGAGCGGATTAAAGCCTGATAAAGCGCAAAGAATATCGGCATCTGCAATAATAGCGGCAAACAACCACTAAGCGGGTTAACCTTATGCTCTTTATAGAGTTCCATGATTTCCTTGTTCAATCTTTGCGGATTATCCTTAAGCTCCTTGCGCAAAGCTTCAATTTTAGGTTGTAAAAGCTGCATCTCCTTCATCGAACGCATTTGCTTAATGGAAAGCGGAAATAATAGAAAATAAACAGCGATACTTAAGATGATAATAGCTAGCCCCCAATTATGAACTAAGCTATAAAAGAACCCTAAAAGCTGTAAAAGTAACTGCGCAATAAAATCAAAGGTGCCGAAATATACGATTGATGTCCATTCTGGTTTAAGATTGTTAATCGTTTTGATATCTTGCGGCCCTAAAAATATACGGTAAGAATGTCCAATCTGGGCCCCAGCCTTTAATTCTATTTCATTAGCCAACATTCCCACTTCGGATTCCTGCGCGCTAATTTTCTTGACATAACCACTAGCCGCAAAATCAACCGGTTCAACAATGGCACAAAAATACTGATCCCGCAGTCCTATGAACTTTACATCTGGACTATTAAAATCCTTGCCTGCTCCCAGGTGCAAAGTTTTTTCCTTGCCTCCAAGTAGCACATCCTGATAACGCGCTTGAATATTTTTAGCGGATAAATCTAACCTGCCTAAAACTAATTGAAACTTTTGCAACAGAGGAGAAGAGGATAAATTTTGTATTTGTATCTCTAAATCTATGGTATAACTATTGTTAGGCATAGTAAACTTCTTAATAATACGCTTATTTTGATCTTCATGCACAAAAGTAATTGAATCCTGAGTTATGTCTTGCTGTTTAAAAGTTAACCCTTCGTCACTAAGCAAACCGATTTTCAGCGGCAAGCGATGCTCAAGATTATTTTTAAAGATAACCTCAACGATCACCGCTCTTTCCGGATTAAAAATAATGTCACGTTTCTCTTGGGTAAATTTTACAGTTTCCTTAACCTCATCAATCAAAGATTGCACTGCAACGGACGGCTGGAGAGAGGGAGTGCCCAAGCCTGATAAAACTGAAAGTGGGGCATTTACTGCTGTAACTCCTTTATTTTCAATGATTTGTGGTTTAGGAGCTAACGCCGACCAGCTCATTAATACCAAAAGCGATAATGCGATTGCTAAAACTAAACGTTTTTCCATAAAATTTTATACTAAGGGATCATAGCCAGACCGCCGAGAAAAAGGCTGACAGCGAGATATCCTAACTATTCCCTTGCATACTCCTTTTATTAATCCGTACTTTATAATAGCCTGCTTGGCATACTCGGAACAACTCGGTTCAAACCGGCAGCACAACGGCATAACCGGCCTTATATATTTTTGATAAACCGCTATTAATTTAATTGCAAAGCTTCCCGGCCTCAAATACAAAGCCTCTTTCTGCCTTTCGCCCGTCGACGCGCGATAAGCTTGCGCCCGGATTTAGAAGCCATTTTACTGCGGAATCCATGACGTTTTTTTCCAACAATGTTTGTGGGGGTCTTTAAATTCTTTTTCATTTTTACCGCTCCTTTAGATTGTTCAATACTTCTGAATTTTGTGAATTGTAACATACATTTATTCTAAGGTCAAGTTTTTTATTGACGCTTGAATAAATTATTGTATAATAACTGACGTTTAACTTTTTTCCTTGCCCCGTTAGTTACCTTATGCTATTCTGGTGGAACTTAACTAACGGGGCTTACAAGGATTTTGGTCTCTGTTATAATAACTATGTTTAACGTAATTTGTCGCGTTAATTTTATCCACAGATTTATGCAAGTTGTGCATAAGCTGTTAACTCTGTAAATTCCCTTGGAGCGATTGAGGGCCTAACAATCATGTTTGAGCTTATAAAAAATTGGGAAGAGGCACAAAAAGGCTTAAAAGCCAGGCTCGGCGATACCATTTTTGCTACCTGGATAGCGCCGCTTAAATTTTCAGCCCAAGACAACCACAATATCCATCTTGAGGCGCCGGACCAATTTTTTAAAGACTGGGTAGAAAAACATTACCTGGGACTTATCCAAGAAACGCTAAAACTCCAAGGCTTAGATAATCTGTTAGTAAAACTGGTTGTCAGTAGTTCACAAAAAGACCTATCTATTCCGTCTGCCGGTGAAATCAATCTAAAAAATACCTTGCCTACCAGCTCCGTCAATCTTAACTCGCGTTATACTTTTGACAATTTTGTTATCGGCCCGTCCAACCGGCACGCGCACGCTTATTCACTGGCCGTAGCCAATTCCCCGGCAAAAACCTACAACCCGTTATTTATTTATGGAGGGGTAGGCTTAGGTAAAACCCACCTGATCCAGGCAATCTGCCACCAAATCAAAAATAATAATCCCGCCGGCGTAAAAATTTGCTATGTCTCCAGTGAAAAATTTACTAACGAACTCATTGACGCTATAGCGCACCGCTCTACCGCGGCTTTTCGCCAAAAATACCGTTCCCTTGACGTTTTAGTTATTGACGATATTCATTTTATCGCCGGCAAAGAATCCACTCAGGAAGAATTTTTCCACACCTTTAATACCCTATACGACGCACACAAACAAATTGTTTTTTCTTCGGACCGGCCTCCCAAAGAAATCACTAATTTACAGGAAAGGCTGGTCTCACGGTTCGGCTGGGGGCTGGCCACTGATATCCAACCACCGGATTTAGAAACCCGGGTAGCTATTTTAAAAAAGAAGATTGAACGCGAGCCCGTCACCATACCTGACGATGTAATCTTTTTTATCGCCCAGTTAATTAAAACTAACATCCGTGAACTAGAGGGCGCCTTAATCAGAACCATCGCTTATTCTTTATTAGAAGAGTCTCCGGTAAATCTGCAATTAACCAGAGAAGTATTGAAAGATTTATTAAAAGAACCCACGAAATTAATCACCGTAGATTTTATCCAACGTTGTGTGGCGGAAGAATTCGGCGTTTCTTTACAAGATCTCAAAAATAAGCGCCGCAACAAACAAATTGTGTTACCTCGACAAATTGCTATGTATTTAAGCAGAGAATTAACAGATTTATCTTTACCAGAAATTGGAGAACTTTTTGGAGGCAAAGACCATACTACGGTTTTACATTCTTATAATAAAATCAAGGAAGAGTTTCACCGTAACCCGGAATTAAAAGACCGGATTGAAAAAGTTATTCAAGTTATAAAACAATAGTACCCAGGTTATTAAAGCAGCTTATTTATTATAATTAATTTTAGGGCAAAGAGTTAGGTGTTTGTTAACAGATATTTCTTGTATTACGACTACTACGATTTTAAGTTTTTAAATATATACTAATAGAAGGAGATTATAAAATGAAATTCAAGGTTAAAAAGGTAGATTTAATTAACGCCATTAGTGCCGTTCAAAACATAATTACCTCAAAATCCGCCTTGCCGATCCTTTCCAATATCTTAATTGAAGCTCAAGCGGAAGTTTTGCGGTTAACCGCTACTGATTTAGATATAGGAATAACCTGTGTAATCCCTGTGGATATTCAGGAACAGGGGGCAATTACTATTCCGGCTAAAAGATTTAGTGATATAGTTAAAGAATTTCCTTTAGATGTAATTAGTATTACTACTAAAAAAAACAATCAAGTTATTATTGATTCAGATTTGTGTCAGTTTAAAATTATGGGTTTGGGTAAAGAAGAATTTCCTAAACTGCCGGAATTTAAGGATAAAAAGGCTATTAAAATCGATCAGGATGTTTTAAAACAAATGTTGGCTTTAACTGCTTTTGCGGTTTCTTTGGATGAAACGCGTTATGTGTTAAATGGTATATTGTTTAAAATTAGTAAGGGGGTTTTGGTTTTAGTAGCTACCGATGGCAAGAGGCTAGCTATTACCGAAAGAAAACTAACCGCGGTAGATCCGGATGTAGAAGTAAGTATCATTATTCCGATTAAAACTATACAGGAATTAAATCGTAATTTAAAAGACACAGGAGAGTTGTCTTTAGTGTTGAGCAGTAATCAAGCGCTTTTTGATTTAGGAAGCGTGGTGGTTGTTTCGCGTTTAATCGAAGGCGAATTTCCGGATTATAAACAAGTAGTGCCTGCGCTAACTGAAAATAAAATGAAAGTTCAGAGGAGCCAGTTTTTATTGGCGGTAAAAAGAGCCGCGCTTATGTCTACGCAGGACTATCAAGCGGTAAAGCTGGAGGTTTTTAAAAACAAATTAGTTATTTCCAAGTCTACTCCTGATGTCGGAGAGTTTCATGAAGAGTTGGGGGTGGAATATCAGGGCAAGGAAATGGTGATCGGTTTTAATCCGGTTTATTTAATGGATGTTTTGAAAAATTTAAATGATGAGAGTATTAGTTTGGAACTGACCGATGGGGAGAAGCCGGGGGTTATCCGGATTAGCGGTTATGTTTATATAGTTTTACCTATGCGCTTAAGTTAGGATTATGGAACTTTTAAAAAACACTTTAGATGAAGTTATGCGTTCTTTGGGAGCGAAAAAAAGCGGTTCTTCGGGCGAGGATCCGCAGGAGTGGTTAAAAAAAGCCTTGACAAAGAAAGAGTTGCAGCATATAAAAGTTAAATATTTACATAAGGGAACTCTGGGTTTAAGCGTAGACTCTTCCACTTGGCTGTATGTTTTAAGCTTAAAAAAAGAAGAATTGCTGCTAGAGTTAAAAAAAGAAAATCCCGGGTTAAAAAATATAAGTTTTCGTATCGGAGAAATTTAGTGAAGAAAATAAAACAAGAAATTAAAGCTACCCCTAAGATCGATGCTAAAGCTAAAGCCTATGATGCTACCAGTATCCAGGTTTTAGAGGGTATTGAAGCTGTCCGACTCCGCCCGGCGATGTATATCGGTGATACGGCGACGCGCGGATTGCACCATTTGGTTTTTGAGGTAGTTGATAATAGTGTCGATGAAAGCCTGGGAGGGTTTTGCGACGCGATTAACGTGGCGATACAACCGGATAACAGCATAACCGTGGTGGATAATGGCCGCGGTATTCCGGTGGATATGCATAAGACCGAAAAGAAACCCGCGGTGGAAGTGGCTTTAACTACTTTGCATGCCGGAGGTAAGTTTGATCATCATTCTTATAAAGTTTCCGGCGGTTTGCACGGAGTGGGAGTAAGTTGTGTGAACGCGCTTTCGGATTGGCTGGAGGTAGAGGTAAAAAGAGACGGTAAAATTTATCATCAGCGGTATGAGCGCGGCAAAACTGTTTCTAAGCTTATCGTCATCGGCAAAAGCACGGCTACCGGCACTAAAATTACTTTTAAGCCGGATAAAACCATTTTTTCTAAAACGGAATATTCTTATGATATTCTTTCGCAGCGTTTAAGAGAGCTGGCTTTTTTAAATAAGGGATTAAAAATAAAATTAACCGATGAACGTTCGGATAAAGAAGCTGTTTTTGAATTCTCCGGGGGAATTGTTTCCTTTGTTGAATATTTGAACAAAAATAAAAATCCTTTGCATAATAAGGTAGTGTATTTTGAAAAGCTCCAAGACGATGTTAATGTTGAGGTTGCGCTCCAGTATAATGACGGTTATGCCGAGACGATGTTTTCTTATGCTAACAATATTAATACCATTGAAGGCGGCACGCATTTATCCGGTTTTAAATCCGCTTTAACGCGCGGCATTAATCAGTATGCCAAGAGTAAAAATTTACTCAAAGATAACATTGCTATTACCGGCGATGATGTGCGCGAAGGATTAACCGCGGTAATTAGTGTTAAAGTTCCCAATCCACAGTTTGAAGGGCAAACTAAAACTAAATTAGGTAATTCTGAGGTAGAGGGACTAGTTAATTCTAACAGTTTAGAAGCGCTCTCTAGCTATTTTGAGGAAAATCCTTCGGTTGCCAACAAAATTATTGATAAGGTTATTGTTGCTTCGCGGGCCAGGGAAGCAGCGCGTAAAGCGCGCGAGTTAACCCGGAGAAAAGGCGCTTTAGAAGGAGCCGGTTTGCCCGGCAAGTTAGCGGATTGTTCCGAACGCGACGCGGCATTATGTGAATTATATATTGTCGAGGGAGATTCTGCCGGCGGTTCGGCAAAACAGGGCCGGGATAGAAGGTTTCAGGCAATTTTACCGATCAAAGGAAAAATTTTAAACGTGGAAAAATCCCGCCTGGATAAAATTTTATCCAATGAAGAGATCCGCACAATTATAACTGCTTTAGGCACGGGCATTGGTGAAGAGTTTGACCTGGCTAAGTTAAGGTATCATAAATTAATGTTGATGGCCGATGCGGATATTGACGGTTCACATATCCGGACACTGCTTTTAACTTTATTGTACCGGCAGTTACCCAAACTGGTAGAGGAAGGACATGTTTATATTACGCAACCTCCTTTATATAAAATTAAAAGGGGTCAACGCGAAGAGTACATTCAAACTGAGCAACAGATGAATGATATGCTCTTAGATTTAGGCCGCGAAGGGCACACCCTGGTGCGCATGAAAGACAAAAAATCTTTTACCGATAATCAATTTAAAGAGTTGCTTAAGCTGTTGGTGGAATTGGATAAGCTTAGCCGGTATTTAGATAAAAAGGGAGTAAGTTTTGTAGAATATCTCGGTTTTAGGCACCCAAAGACCAAGAAAATGCCTATTTATAGGGTAAAAGTGGAGGGTAAAGACCAGTTTGTCTACTCGGATAAAGAGCTAGCTGCCCTCACAGTTAAAGAAGGTAAGGAAATTGAACAGGATGTTTTACACCTTTATGAAGCCCAGGAGATTGATGAATTGGTTCTGAAAATAGAAAAATTAGGTATTGAATTTGAAACTTACTTTAGCAGCCTCATAATCCCTAAGATTGGCATAGTTAAAGAAGGAGAGAAGAAAATTAAGGCAGTTTATCGCGTTGAGAATGATGGGGATGTTAAAGAAGTTTTTAGTTTGAAAGATGTGCTGGTTTATATTAAAGAAGTTGCCTCTAAAGGCATGCATATTCAAAGGTATAAAGGCTTGGGAGAAATGAACCCGCAGCAGCTTTGGGATACGACGATGGATCCCGAGAAAAGGACGATTTTGCAGGTAACGTTAAAGGACGCGGTTGAGGCGGATAAAATGTTTACCATGTTAATGGGTGATCAGGTTGAGCCACGCCGAGAGTTTATTGAAAACCACGCGCATCAGGTTAAGAATTTGGATATTTAATTATGTATACGCGCAATGAAAAAATAATTGAAGTTGATATTGAGGATGAGGTTAAAGACTCTTATCTAAATTATGCCATGAGCGTAATTGTCGGCCGCGCTCTGCCGGATGTCCGCGATGGTTTAAAGCCGGTGCACCGCCGGATTCTTTATGCGATGCGCGAACTCAACCTTGAACACTCTAAACCCTATAAAAAATGCGCCCGTATCGTCGGCGAAACCATGGGTAAGTACCATCCGCATGGCGATGTGGCGATTTATGACACGCTGGTAAGAATGGCGCAGGATTTTTCATTACGTTATCCGTTGATCGATGGCCAAGGAAATTTTGGTTCGGTGGATGGGGACGCGGCGGCAGCGATGCGTTATACTGAAGCCCGCTTGGCGGCAGTTTCCGATGAGATGCTTGGGGATATTGAAAAAGAAACCGTAAACTATGGGCCCAACTTTGATTCTTCTTTAAAGGAGCCTCTGTTATTGCCGGCGACTTTGCCCAATCTTTTAGTTAACGGCTCCAGCGGTATTGCCGTAGGTATGGCCACCAACATTCCTCCGCATAATTTAAATGAAGTTTGTGATGCGATTATCCACATCCTGGAAAATCCCGAAGCAGAAATTAAAGATCTGATGCGTTATATTAAAGGCCCGGATTTCCCCACCGGCGGATTAATTTGCGGCAAGGGCGGGATTAAAGATGCCTACACCACCGGACGCGGTAAACTCTTAATACGTTCCCGGGCAACGGTGGAACATCAGAAAAACGGAAAAGATCTAATTATTTTTACTGAAATTCCGTATCAAGTACAAAAATCCGCGCTGATTGAAGCTATTGCCGCTTTAGTGGATGATAAAAAAATCGAAGGGATTTCTGATATTCGCGATGAGTCAGACAAAGAAGGTATGCGCATTGTGGTTGAACTTAAGCGCGATGTCGAATCTCAAATTATTTTAAATCAGCTCTTTAAACATACTCAACTGGAAAACACTTTTGGTATTATTATGTTGGCCCTGGTGGATAACCGGCCGAAAGTTTTAAATTTACGCCAGGTATTGGATTGTTATATTGAACATCGCAAAGTAGTAATTCGCAGGCGCACCCAATTTGAATTGGACAAAGCTTTAAGGCGCGCGCATATTTTGGAAGGCTTAAAAATCGCGCTGAAGTTCATCGACCGGATTATTAAAGTTATTAAAACCTCTAAAAGCGTGGAGGTGGCCAAAGTAAATTTAATGAAGGAGTTTGAGCTTTCCGAAATTCAGGCTCAGGCAATTTTAGAAATGCAGTTGCAGCGCTTAACCGCGCTTGAGCGTGACAAGCTGGAAGCCGAGTATGCCGAACTTTTAAAGAAAATTGATGAATGCCGGGCAATCCTGGCTTCCCTTAAAAAGATCGAATCAATTATTAAAACTGAACTGGAAGAGTTAAAGAAAAAATACGGAGATAATCGTCGCACGGATATTGTGGGGGAGGCCGAAGAGTTAGAGGTTGAGGATTTAATTGCCGATGAGGATGTGGTGGTTACTATCAGTCACGGGGGTTATATTAAGCGCCTGCCGGTAAGTTCGTATCGTAAACAAAAACGCGGTGGCACCGGAGCAATGGGCGCGGAATTAAAAGAAGAGGATTTTAGTGAACATCTTTTTGTGGCTTCCACCAAAGATTATCTGCTTATTTTTACGGATAAAGGCCAGGTACATTGGTTAAAGGTTTATGAAATTCCCCAGGCCAGCCGCATATCTAAAGGCAAGGCGATTGTTAATTTGTTACAGATGGAGCAGTCAGCCAAGGTAAGCTCGACTATTCCGGTCAAAGAGTTTTCAGCGGACAAATATTTGGTCATGGTAACCAAATTGGGACAAATTAAAAAGACTAAACTTGATGCTTATGGTAATCCGCGCAAAGGCGGGATTATCGGAATTACTTTAGATAAAGAGGATGCCTTAATTGGCGTTGAGATGACCGATGGAAAGCAGGAGTTGCTTATTGGCACCCGGCAGGGCAAGGCAATAAGATTTTCCGAGGAAAAAGTGCGTGAAATGGGCCGAGGCGCTCATGGCGTGCGGGCGATATCTTTGGCTAAAAAAGATGAAGTTATTGATATGGTGGTTCCGCAAAAAGTGTCGACTATCTTAACGGTTACGGAATTAGGTTTTGCCAAACGCACGACCATTGATGAATATCGATTAACCAGCCGCGGCGGCAAAGGCGTGATTAATATTAAAGTTACAGATAAAAACGGCCAGGCGGTAAATCTAAAAACTGTAAATGATAATGATGAGTTGATGGTCATTACGCAGAACGGAATATTCTTGCGCTGCGCGATAAAAGATATCCGCGAGACCGGACGCTCGTCACAAGGCGTACGCTTAATTAAGTTGCAAGACAAAGACCGGGTATCTTGCGTTGCTCCGGTAATTGCCGAAGAAGAATAAGGCTCGACCCCATCGTCTTCCCGCCTAGCTGTTAAAAATCTGGCGGGATCCCGTTTCCAAAATATAAAATACAGAGAAACGGGAAGCCTGGTCCAGGACAAGTTTTATGCTATATTATGTATATGTTTTGAGAAATGACCAGGGTAAGCATTATATAGGAAGTTGTAAAGATTTAGAGAGAAGATTAAAAGAACATAATCGTAATGCCGTAAGCTCTACTAAAAATAAAGGCCCCTTTAGAATAGTATATAAAGAAGAATTCATTACAATAACTGAAGCGCGAAAGCGCGAGAATCAGATAAAAAATTTTAAGGGGAACAGTAAGTTTAAGAAGTTAATAGAAGGCTAAAGACCCCATCGTCTAGCCTGGTCCAGGACAAGAGCTTTTCAAGCTCTCGACACGGGTTCAAATCCCGTTGGGGTCATTAAATTTTAAGGTGCTGAATGTGCGGGATAGTCGGATACATTGGTGAAAAAGAAGCCCAGCCGATTTTATTAGCCGGTTTAAAGCGCCTGGAATACCGCGGTTATGATTCCAGTGGCATAGCTGTCGTCCTGCCTAAAAAAGATAGTATATCAATTAGAAAATCTCCCGGAAAAATTCAAGCCTTAGAAAGATTAGTTAAAAGTAAGCCTTTAAGTGGTGTGGTTGGTATTGCTCATACGCGTTGGGCAACCCATGGCGCTCCTACGCAAGCTAATGCCCATCCGCATCTGGATTGTTCCGGCCAGGTTTCGATTGTGCATAATGGGATTATTGAGAATTACGAAACTCTTAAACTGCAATTAATTAAAGAAGGGCATACCTTTAACAGCCAGACAGATACCGAAGTAATTGTGCATTTAATTGAAAAATTTTATAAAAATATTCCTCTGGAAGAGGCGGTATGTAAAGCGCTGAAATTATTATCTGGCTCATTTGCTATTGGAGTAATTTCGGCACGGGAGCCGAATAAGTTAATTGGTGCCCGTCTGGGCGGCCCCTTGATTGTCGGAGTGGGTAAAGGAGAAAATTTTCTGGCTTCGGATGTTCCGGCAGTGTTAGGTTTTACCAAAGAGGTTATTTTTCTGGATGAAAATGAAATTGTGGTTTTAGATAAAGATAATTTTCAGGTAAGAGACCTTGAGGGTAAAACTGTTTTTAAGAACATTACGCATATTAGCTGGGATATAGCTCAGGCGGAGAAAAATGGATATGATCATTTTATGCTCAAGGAAATTAATGAGCAGCCTAAAATTTTAGAGAGCCTGATTAATTCCCGCACCCACAAAGAAACTGGGGCGATATTTTTTGAAGAACAAAATATTCCGGAAGCCCGGCTTAAAGAAATTAAAGAAATATTTATTGTTGCCTGTGGTACGGCCTATCATGCCGGGATGGTGGCGAAATACGCGTTAGAATCAGTTTGTGGAATTCCTACGCAGATTGATGTTTCTAGTGAATTCAGGTACCGGGATCTTTTAATTGGCGCGGAAACTTTAGTGATTGCCATCAGTCAGTCCGGGGAAACTGCCGATACTTTGGCCGGAATTAGAGAGGCTAAGCGGCACGGATCAAGCGTGATTTCCATCTGTAATGTTTTAGGTTCAACATTAACCCGGGAATCCGACGGGGTAATTTATACTCACGCCGGGCCAGAGATCGGAGTTGCCTCGACTAAAGCTTACACTGCTCAATTAACCGCGCTTTATTTATTTGCTTTTTATCTGGCACAAATCAGAGGAGTTTTGTCCGTTACTAAAATTAAAAAATTATTGGAAGAGTTACGCAAGGTGCCGGCGCATCAGGTTGAAATTTTAAAACTTCAAAAAAATATTGCCAAACTTGCTCATAAACACTCGCACTTAGGTTCATTTTTGTATTTAGGCCGAAATATAAATTATCCTTCGGCTTTAGAAGGGGCTTTAAAATTAAAAGAGATCTCTTATATACCGGCCGAAGGTTATGCTGCCGGTGAAATGAAGCATGGGCCGATTGCTTTGATCGATGAGTACCGGGCGGTAGTTTGTATTGCGCCAGCATCTAAGGTTTATGAAAAAATGGTTTCCAATATTCAAGAGATCCGCTCGCGCAAAGGAAAAATTATTGCTATTGCCACTGAGGGGGATAAAGAAATTAAAGAATTAACCCGGGAAGTAGTTTATATTCCCAAAATAGAGGAAATATTTTCTCCGCTTTTAGTCGTTCTGCCGCTGCAGTTGTTGGCATATCATATTGCGGTCAAGCGCGGATGCGATGTGGACCAGCCGCGCAATTTAGCCAAGTCCGTAACTGTGGAATAAGGGGACGTCCTGAAAAGGGACACCCTAGCAATCTTATGCTATACATTATTGCCACCCCCATCGGAAACTTAAAAGATATAACCTTTCGAGCAATCGAAACCCTTAAATCCGTCAATCTAATTGCCTGCGAAGATACGCGCCATACTAAAATTTTACTCACTCACTACGGAATTACAACACCCACCACTAGTTTTTTCCAGCACAATCGATTTACCAAAGGTGAGTATTTAATCGGCTTATTAAAAGCAGGAAAAAATATTGCTTTAGTTTCTGATGCCGGTACTCCTGGGATACTGGATCCCGGATATAATTTAATCAACCTGGTAATCAAAAATAATCTGGAAATGACTTTTATTCCGGGTGCTGCAGCTTTTGTCAATGCGTTGGTATTGTCAGGTAAGCCAGCCCATGAATTTTATTTTGCCGGATTCTTACCTAACCGAAGCGGCGCACGAAAAAATCAACTGGAAAAGCTTAAAAAACTCGGTTGCACCCTGGTTTTTTATGAGTCTTGCCATAGGATTCTGGCAAGCCTTGAGGATATAAATTTAGTCTTTGGTGACCGGGAAATTACGGTTGCCAGGGAATTAACCAAGAAATTCGAAGAAATCCTGCGTGCCAGCCTCAAAACTATCCAAGAAAAGTTTTCTAAATGCAAGCCTCGTGGTGAGTTTGTAATTATAATTTAGCTTGACAAGGTTCATCACTTATGATACACTTTTTGTGGAGGTGAAAAATGTCTACTAAGAATCCACGTTTAAATGTTGTGCTGGAGCCGCCGACATATCAAGCGGTTTCTCAATTAGCCCACAAAGACGGTGTATCTCTGTCACTTAAAGCACGCGATCTTATTAATCAGGCGCTAGAATACTGTGAAAATGTGCATTGGGCAAAAATAGCAGATTCCAGAGAAAAGACCTTCAGCAAGAAAAAGGCGCTTTCGCATAAAAAGGCCTGGGCTTGATGTATAAGGTAATTTATCATCCTGATATCCCAAAACACGATCTATCTAAAATTCCACAGAACATAAGAGACATAATCCGCAGGGCTATAGAGGAAAGGTTGATCAGGGAACCCTTTATGGTGGGCGAACCCTTGCGAAATAGCCTAAAAGGTCACCGCAAGCTGCGCGTAGGAGATTACCGGGTTATTTATAGGGTGCAAGGCAGCACTATAATTATACTTAAAATAGGGCACCGTAAAGACGTCTATACTCAAGTTTTTTCTCGCCTAAACGCTTAAATTAAGCACAAAATTGTCCAATCTGTCAAATAATCAATGTCCAATTTGCCTGTTGCGTCATTCTGAGTCCCGCCAATGGCGGGACGAAGAATCTTGGCCTCTAATAGAGCGGGGACAGACCCCGCAGGGGCCTGTCCCCAAGATTTTAAGCTCGAATACGACCCTGTTTCCCGATTTTTAGGAAACAGGGTCGTGCTTATTCTATGGTCGTGCTTATATTCCCCCTCAAAAAGGTAGCGCTTTCCCAAAACCCCTAAAATACCCTTGTAATTGCTTACCTATAGTATAAACTTTGAATGTATTACGGCTGATAACCTTTTAAAATATGAAGATCAAATCCAGTAAAATTTATAAAATTATCGCGATTGCTTTGTGCTTTTTTATGGTCTTTGAGCAATCCGGCTTTGCCCAGGTTGCCGGGCAGCTGGATATCTCAGGCCATTTAGCTGCATTTAGCAACTCTTTAGTCCAAGATAAATTCCGTCCGCTCCACCTTCGCTATCTGCAATATGATCCCCAGTTAAGCAATTTTAAATTACTGCTCGATAAAGGAAATACCAAGGCCTTATCAAGCTCTTTTGTTGAAGAATCCACAAAAACCTTACTGCAATATTTTTTAGTTGGTATTAGTTTACCCAATGATGCTTTTTGGGTGAATCTGCGCCCTGACTCTCCGGATAATGTTATTGACCCCCTTTTAGGGCAAACCGATGTCGGCAAGATTCTGCTTGAAGCAGACGTACAGCTTAAAAAAGACACCGCCAGATTTACTTCGCCGGAAACCCCCGAAGGCAAAGAATATTGGGATAAACTCTATGAGAAAGCCGGAGAAATTTTTGGTAGTCAGAATGTAACCATCCCTACTTTAACCCGCCCTTGGATTGTGCCCGATGAAATCATCTTGCGTGAAACCAGCGATAATGCCTATGTTTACAAAGCCACCTTGAAGGTCATGTTAGAGGATGATTACCTTAAAGGGTCAGCAGTTTATAATTTTGATGACCCGCGCTTAAAGGAACTTAACGCTTATGCTTCAAAAATTTTAAAGGAGAAAATTATCCCCAAGCTTACCCAAGAGGTGAATGCCTCGAAAAAATACGCAAGCTTACGCCAAGTTTATTATTCCTTGATTTTAGCCCAATGGTTTAAACAAAGATTTAATGGTAAAGGCGGCCGCTATGCCGGTTTAATTAACAGGCAAAATCTCGATGGCCTGATTTCTAAAGGTTCCTGGTCTAAAAACACCTATTTTCAGCAGTATCAAAAATCCTTTAAAGACGGAGAATATAATTTTAAGGTTCCTATGTCCACACCCTATGGCCAGGTAATCAGAAGCTATTTCTCGGGTGGAGCTAATCTTAGTGTACCGATTGGGCAACCCGGAACAAGTAGAGGGTCTTTTACTTCAATAGTCGGTAGTCATTTACGTGATTTATATGGCGCTGTTAAAAATAGACTTTTAGGACTTATTTTTAAAACAAATGGTTCTGTAGAAATGGATGCTGAAGCTTTGAGGTTTATTGAAGAACAAGCTATTCAGGCGCCGGCCGCCCCCGCGGCGCAGGATAAAGTCGAGATCGCAGAAAACCAGGACGAAAAAGGAATAAAAAGAATATATGTAAGAGCCCTTAACTGGCTAGATAATTTTTTGCATCCTCCTGTGGGGTTTCTTCCTGGCGTGCGTCGGCAGAAAGGGCGCCCACTATCCAGAAAAGAGATTTTTGGCGGCACAGATCCGGCAGTAGTCAAAAACAGTAAGGGAGCATTTGAACATAAGGATTCTTCGCAAGATTTTTACGGCATCGATTTGGAACATTTTGTCCACGCGCAGGATTTATTGATAGAGAAAGACCTACCCGCTGATGTCCTAATGCGGGTTTTATCAAAATTAGGTCAAGATCCGGCATTAACCGGAGAATCCGCCTACCAGGCAATTTACGCAAAGCTTGCCGAAGGAAATTTAATCAAAGAAATAATCGACTTGATAAACCAGGACACATTTACAGACCCGCGGTTAGGCATTGAAATTATAGGCCAAAATAAAAATCCCCGGCAGCAGAGCGTTTATGAAGCAATTGCTAATTCTCTTGATGCCCTGGGTTTTAAAATAGGCCAGTTCGGGAAAGGCGTAAAACAGGTTATCGATTGGCTTGAACCAACCGGCCAGGATCGCATTGACGTTTTTACTAGAAAACAAGATGGCTTTGCTTATCGGCTTACATTATTAAAAGATAAGGCAGGGCAGGTATATATACAAATCACAACGATTTCTGCCGAGGATTTTGAGAAAGCTGTTCAATCCACGGGCGCGGAGTTAACAAGTAGCGGCACGCTGATAAGCGTAAATACCCAAAACGAAATACCCCTTTCGGAAAATGAGCGTGATGAAAAAAAATCTAATTCACAGGAAGGCATTGTTGAAGGAATACACAAGCGGTTCCCATTTATTACCTCCGTAAAGATTACCACGCAAGTAGGCGGGAATCAGGCCGAAGAAGTAAATGGCTTTGCAGATAAGAAAATAATTGTTCCTATTGGTAAACCCGGACAACCAAAAGTGCAAAAAACCCCTAAACACATCCACATCGCCTTTTCTGCTAACAATATAACAGTACTTGATAATGGCGTGGGAATGGACGCCGCGGTTATCAATCGCATGTTTGTGCCGCAAAAAGGCACGAAAAAGCCCACCTCATTAAGCGGAGAGCAAGCTGAAAAGGAATTGGAAAATGTTGAAGTGGTTCATGACCCTACGCTGGCGCACAGGGTTTCTTTTAGCCGTAACGGAGAGGTAGTTGTAGCTGTTGACCTCGGAACAGAAATTCAAGGTTCTGCTACCGCCGAAGGCGGTTTAATGATTGAGTTTGGTTCTCTTTTAGACGTGCCGGAATCAAGAGATCAAATAATCATTCCTTTGGATCTTAAGCCCGGAGAAATTTCCAATTTCCAGCAGGCAGTAGAATATGCAGTGCAAGAAATCCTTAAGAATCCAAAGCTTTCAGCAGCCGAAAAAGTGCGCTACATCAATACATTGGCAGTAGGCTTAGACGGCCTGATCCAGGGTAATGACAATTACGCGCATATTATCAATGCTATACGGTTGAATATCCGGATGGCGCTTGAGCCGCTAATCGAAGAATTAAAAAAAGAAGGATTTATCATTCTGCCACATGACCGCCAGTTTGATAAGCTAAAGCTTCCTACCGGCAAAAAAGCGCTTTTTATGCATGAAAAACTATTTAATTGGCAGGGTGCGATTGCCCTTACGGAAGCCGGCGGGCAAGTGGTTAGGGGAATCAAGCTCGGGAAAAATAAGCTTCCTTTAGTCATCGTACCATTTACACCAGAAAATTTAGAAAAAGTATCTATTTTCCGCCGCCTTTGGCATACTTGGCACCAAGACGAGCGCCTGCCTATTATCAAAACCGATAGATTTGTTGCTATTCCTTTAGAGTTCGGAGAGAGATTGAACGAACTCAATAATAAACGCAAAAAAGGATTATCGAACAAGGAAGAAAAAGAGTTTGCCAAACTGTTGCAGTTAGTAAATATCATTACCGCCGAAGAGGTGGTTACATCTTATGAGGTAGCAGAGATAGAGAATAATTTAACCGTAGAGGAATTTAGGGTATCGCAAAGTTCCGGAGAAATTGATTCACAAGCGGTAAATAACTTTCTTACCCAGCCGCCTGTCGCGGTTTCCCAAGGCAAAGCCGAAGTCCCGGAGGATGCTAATCAAAAGCATGTTTTGTTAAATAACGGTATCGTAGTGGATATCAGAACTGGAAATGTAATCTTGAAAGATGTTAAGAAATTAGAGGCGCTGGGTAACGGATATTATCTGGTCACTAGAGAAGAAGGAAACCGCGACAGCGACCGCATGCTTTTATTTACCGAATTAGTTAAATTAAATAAGGATGAGGAAAAAATTCATGATTTAGAGCCAGGAGCTGAAGGGTTTTCGGAAATCTTATTTTCTCCGAATAGAAGATTTGTTTATACGCAGCGTAAAGATGGCGGGATCAGCCCGTTTTTGTTTGATATAAAAACCGGCCTTACAATAAATTTAAGCAAATTGGTCGATGTACCTACTCGTCTTGTAATCAGCCCTGATGAAAGAGAAAATTACGAAATTCAATTTTCTGAGGGAGGAGATTCTTTTATCTGTGAGGTGGAGCATGGTAATGGAGAAAGAAAAAAACGCCAGCTGCTCTATGTAGATGGCACTAAAGAGATAGGGGATACTGCGCCTATAATTGCAGAACTGCAGGAAGGCGATGAATGGGCGGTTAATCCTTTTGCGGATCATCTTGTGTTTGTGCGGGCAAGGTCGCGGCCCGTTATGGATCTAATAGATCTTCGCGCTGCTCCTAAATTTATGCAGGTCCATGAGGCATCCTGGTTGCACGCAGATTCTACAGGCACTTATACAGTAATCGGACGCTGGAGCGACTTGGATATTTATATTCATGAGACAAAGAAAAGGCTTAATGCTAAAAATTTTAATCCCCTTGCCCAACGCATAATTGAAGTAGATACGGTTTGGCGATATGGAACAGTAGGTTTCCGGGCCAAGATTGAATTGGCGGACGGATCACACCAATATTATATTTTTGATAAAGATGGCGATATTATAAACCTAGTTGTAACTCTTCCGGAAGACATAGAAAAGGGGGTTGATGGGGACATACGTAATCCTCAAAAAGGCGACTATTTTGAATTCATCAATAGTGATGGGACATGCAAGTTTGAAACGTCCGCTGTTGTTGCCCCGGTTATTCCTTTTGGATCGCAGAAAATAGACCCCTTGCAAAGGATGGATCATGCTATGGCCTATAAGCACCCGCGCTTTGAGCTTTTTATCGATAAAACCGATCCGGAGAATCCCGCTGTGATTGATCCTCTTTCCGGTAAGCGTATTTCCTTTAAAGGCGAAATAATTTCTCATGATGACACAACAGGGTCAGGTTTAGTAACATATCATGATGGAAAAATAATATTTTTAACAGAAGCGCCATTGACCACTTCGGGTAAGGGAGCTGCGGATAGAGAAGGAAGATGGGTTATGCAAGATGAAGATAGGTGGTACTTTTTTGCGGGTGACAAATTAACGAACATGATGCTCGATATCGCGGCAGAAAAATACAAAGATGTTTCTTTTGATGGAAAATATTTTGTATTTAGTAATCCTGAAAGCGGTGAAACAGTTTATTTGGAACCGGATAATCCCGGAAATATGCTACATATTGACGGTAAGAAACCGGCTTTAGCATTGGAAGATACCCTGCCAGAAGGTATTGCACCCTATGTAATTAAACAAGATGGGGACGTTTATTATTTTATGGGAAAGAAGAGGAAGGCAACTAGAGGCAGTGAAGGAGCAATAAGCAGAGTAAATAAAAGGGCAACGACTGTAATTATTCCTAGCTTGGATAAGCTAACGTTAACCATACAATCCGAATCCGGGCAAAAAATCTTTGAAATCAGAAAACTTTTAGACCACAACGATAGATTTATTGTCGTGGAATCTTCGGGAGGGGTAACGCAGCTTATAGATTCGCTGACGGGAGAGGTACGTGATTATAGCGGTGCCCATAATGTGGGTTTTTCTGCTTCGGGAAGATATTGGATCGCGGCAAGAGGAGGCGATAAGGTTTCTTATGTGGATTGCGAAGATGGTTTAAAGGAAAAATATTTTTCAGGCGTCTTTGAAGATGATATGGAGCACTATCAAGATATGAAAATTCATCCCAGGGCAGATTTTGTTGTTTTTGAAATAAGACGGCCGGGTGGAAATCATTTGATCGGGTATGATCTGGAGACAGCAAAAAGGACCATGCTTCAAGATGTCAGGCTAGATTCTTCAGGCCTTGTTAAAATTATTAATAAGGCGGGAGGTATGAGCTATTGGGTAGGAAACGGATTTCCCCAGAATATGGCTGAAACAAATGAATGCGAAGAGGCCCTGATAGGTTATGATGGGGAGCACATCTTTGTTACGGCAAGAAAATATGGAGATAATTTATCTTTGGGAGATCTTCTTGAGCGTGATATTGATGTTTATGATAAAGAGGGTAATAGGCTGCCAAGTAAAGAAGCGTTAAGCTTGCCCAGGCCGGCATATTGGCAGAGATTCACGGAAAAAGATTGGGCTATTTGGGATTACGCAAGAGCAGAAAATTATAAATCTGAAAGCCAGAGGATTCTTGGGTCGAAGTTAAATAAGGAATTTGTAATCGATGATAATAGTACTCAAATAAAAGGCCGCATTGCCTTTTTCCGGTATCTTAGTTCAGGGCAGATTGTTGAAGTTTTAGGTAAAGATAAGTGGTTGAGCGATAAAGAAGATGAACATATAGAGTTTGAAAGACCGCTTTTTCTTCAGGGTGGAAAGATTCTTTATGGGAAAAACGTTGGGCGCGGGTCTGTCGGCCTTTTTGTAATTAATACAGAAACTGGAGAATTGCAAGGGGATACACTCGATCCCGTATTTTCTAAGGTCTTTGTAACCGAAGGCCAAGCGTATCTTTTGGGGGTATCCAACTCAAACAGTCACATTTATTTGATCAATGCAAATGGAGAAGTAAAAGATATAACCGATATAGTGCCGCAGGGATTTCATCCTGCAGAGACAATCGGCGAACACTTTGCATTTATAAATGAGCGGGCCGGGACAATAAAATACCTGACCCCCGGCGCATTACAAGCGGAAGCTGCGCAAAAGGAGAGAGGGCCCGCTCCTGAAGATGCGGCAGAGCAGGAAAAAATACTTGCTCTTTGGAAGAAAGAGATTTTCTCGCAGCGCGACAAATGGATCAGCCTGTCGCAACAAGCTTACCAGCCGTTGTTGGATCTTATCCCGGATGAAGGCAGAGATGAACTCGAATTCAGTATAAAGAAAAATATAGAAGAATTATATCAGGAGCAAGAAAAAGAGATAAGAAAAAGATTTGAGGCAGCTCGCAAGGGAGAGGAGTTGGATTTAGACAACCTTCCTTTTGATATTTTTAGCGAAAGGATGCGCAAGGTTATCCGGGTTCTTTCCGAGAAAGAGAATGGCCGTTCATATATAGAGCGGCTTAATCTTATTTTGTCGCAAGAATCGGCTGAGGCGCAAAGAAGATTTTGCTTTTTTTTATTCACGGGAGCATTTGACTTATGCAGATATCATAACATAGATATAAATCCAGGGGATATTGATACGCATTTTTTAGAAGTGCTGGGTAATGGCTGGGTAGCAAACACCCAAGAGAAAGCGGAGGCAATCCCTATTATGTACGAATTTATCAGCCATCTTAAGGGCGCGACCAATCAACAAATTGATAATGCTGATATTATACCTTTGTTATCCGTTTTTGCTGCAGAAGATCCCGCTAGTAATATACCTATCTTGCAAAAACAGATAGGTAGAATTTTAACAGCTAAGCCGCAGGTAAGGCAGAAATTTTTGAAAGAACTAAATCGCGCTTTTAAGGATACCGATAAACTCCTGGAGAATTTTATCATCGCGCCGGATGAGGTCAATAAATTAGGCAAAGCGCGCGAATTCATTGTCTTTCTAACCAATGATGTTGAAAGATTAGAGCAGAAGGAACACTTTATCCCAGAAGGAGAGGATATTGCAATGCCTGATGGCGGGGTAAGCATTACGCAGATAGTTCGTCTTGAACGGGAAAGGCCGAAGAAAGGTGAAAATGACCTGGTTATGGATATGGATTATCTTGTTGGCCACATTGATAATTTACCTAATCCGCTTGAAGATATGGAGGCAAGGATTCTTAATGATACAAAAGTCCAGCGTGAATCCGGCGCATATACCGGAGAAACTGCCCAAAATTCCGGTGATGCCACAAAAGGTATGACAGGAGAATTAGTTATTGATTTCTATCTACAAGCAAATGAAGAAGGAAAAGATGAATATGTGGAAGAGGCAGTTGATAACGGAACAGGCGCCCTTGAGGAAGTGGCATTGCTGATTCCCAAGTCTACTAAAGCAGCAGGCGGACAGGTGGATATTACAGGATTCTTTGGCACAGGCAAATATACCATATTTGAAGGAGCGGACAGAATAGAGATTATTACCAAAAATAAGCGTCAGGCATATATGTTTAAATTTGTAGTCACAAGAGATGCTTCCGGTAATCCCACAGCGATTAGATTAACGGGCATCCGAAAGGTCACCGATTCCAGGATAGCACAAGGGGTAACTGTGCGCAGGATAAAGGCAGTAAACAACACCATTCCCGAGTTGGATCAAATGCTTGCGCAAAGGGCGTGGAGGAGCTTTGCCGGGCTTGCGCAGAATGAGAATTTTAAAATTTATTTCATTGACCATGAAGGCCGGCGCCAGCCGCTAACCATCAAGAGTGAAGTTTTGACCTCAACCGATTTTAAGGCGCCGAAACCCGGTGAAGAACAAGAAACCAATTTCGGCACCATGCGTATAATCAGCGCGCAAGATATGCCTTTACAAATAATAGATAAGGCAGGATTAAGGGTCGGAGAAATTAAAGAAGAATATTTGGAGCTTATTCCGCATTCTCTGCGCCGGCATATTAAAGAATTAGGCATTATAATTCAGATCCCTTTACCGCTTATCCGCAACCGCAGCGCTTTTGAGCATGAAAATGAATACCTACCTTTTATTCAAAAATACATCGCTATTGAATTCTATAAAGCAATTGCTTATAAGACGTTGACCCAGAACTCCCCGCAATTTGCTTTTGAAGGATTTTCCTACGACTGGGAAACCAATGATGATCAACGATATTGGAATGAAATTTTGGGAGACGAAAGCATAATGGAATTGGGCAATAAGATTGATGGAAATAGATACAGTAAAATCACTCGAAAGGAATTAGCAAGCTTGCTAACTGAAGCAGGCAAGCTGGATAAATCTAAAGAATTTGTAAAGCTTATTTATACTTTGAAGGTGGCGATTAGTCCAGGTAAGGAAGAGAGCTTGTTAAATAGGAGATTAGCAGTTCAGGAACAAATAAACAAAGCTATGGCAGAAGCCATGGCGAAAAGATTTCAAAATGCAGGAAAATCTGTAGCGCCTGCTAATATTCGAGAAATCCCTCATAGCCAAAAAAAAATAGTTCAGGCCCAGTTGATTAAAGAAGGCCATGAACAGATGAACCAACCCGAAAAATTTCTTGTTAATCCCAAAGACTATACGGAGGCAGACCAAGGGTTAATAGAATCAGCATTTTCTAACGCAAGGCAGTTTGGCATAGAGCAAATTCTGTTGGTAGATGGAGTTGCGTTTGCCGGCGCTTTTAAAAATTATAAGGGTAAACACACGATGTTTTTGCATCGCGGCATCGCAAACGAAATTGGCCGGGCTAATATGGGTAGAGGGTTTATTGATGAGGGGACAGATGGGATTATTCATGAATTGGGGCATTTATTGGAAAGATTTATACATGAAGATGATTGGCAACAGGTCTGGAAAGAAGGTTATGTGGCACACTTATCTGGTTTTACTCATGATTCTGTCGGAACGTTTGCCGAGGCGATGAAGTATACCGCAGCAGTTACGCTGGCAAGTCAGTCAGACATTGTAACAAGAACAACCGTCGCAGAGATGGCAAATGCTGAAGGTGGCATGGTGACTCCGAATATACTTAGAGGCTGGGCAGAAGCAGGCGAAATAGATAAAATCGCCGTTCATATTACTAGAGGATTACTGGGGCAAAATGATGCAGTGATTAATGCACACTTGGCTATAATTGTTAATGAATTGGACAAAGCAGAGCTGGAAAAGTTAAAGAAAAGCATAGAACAATTAAGAGATAAGGAAGGTGATCCAGAAAAGAAAAAAGCTATGAATGATCTTTTTGAAAAATTAATATTACAAGGACAACAGGCTAGGGAAAAAAATACTTCTGGCGGTACGGGGGAGGCAACGCAGGCCGTAAAAGACCAAACTATTACTGTACCCGTTGTAGTCCGTAACGGTGCTGAATCAAGAACGGCATCCATAATTCTAAGTAAAGAAGAGGTTTTATCAATGCAAAGTATGAAAGGTAAACTCAAGGATATCGGTATAGATATCGGGGATTATGATCTCCATAAGATTCAGGTAAACTTCTCTGCGCGGAATAGAGATGCTATCAGCCTTTACGATCTTTTAGAAGGAAAAGCTGAACAGAGCGTCTCTGGTATACGAAATATTGTTTTACCTAATCAGTTCAGGGTGCATTTCGGAAAAGAAAATACGCATTACGAAAAAACTGGGCAAAGAGACATAGTAGCCTTCCTAAGAGGTATATTAGAAAATGAAAATAACATATGGCCGTTATTGCTTAGGATAAATTATAACGATGGCACAAACATGGTATTCCAAATAAAGAACAATCCTACTATGAAAATCTATTCTGATACAGGAGAAGATAAAGATCAGGGCTTAGCTGTATATATGGTTAATGATTTAGACATAAAAAAAGTTGATATTTTCCAGCCTGAACCAAAAAATTCCTTGAAAGTACCATCCGAGTTGACAGTGGAGAATATTGGATGGAAAGAATTAAGTAACCGTCCGGAGCGGGCAGAAGATAGCTATTTAGGGACTGTAATAAATAATATATTGCTTAATAGAGAAAAATTTGAGAAAGCTGGGGATAAAATTAAGGTGTTGATGGTAAACGGTGATATAAAGGTGGTTTTAAGATATGCTTTTGGAAAAAACTCTGTAATTATTCATGATATAGCAGCGCGAGATAATAATGACCACAAAAAGTATAAAAATGCGGGCAAAGAACTGGTGGCTGAGTTATTGAGAGAAAACAATGGGGTCGAAGTAGATGTACCGCTAATTGTAAGCCCGGAGGGTAAAAAATTATTTTCCGATTTAGGATTTGAAGTGAAAGAGAAGATTAACGCCCATGGCGAGTCAATGGGCGTTGCTTCGGCAAAGCTTAGAGATAAAAATACAAAAAAGAAAGCGGAGGATAGCGGAATAAACGAGAAAGGCGGTATTGATTTTCGCGCATTGCCGATTACTGCGCAGCCCATGACTTTGGCAGGGGTAGGAGGGAGAATCACTCCTGGCACAATCAATATTGCAAATATGGACCTGGATAAAGAATGGCAGGAGATTGAGAATATGCTTAATGCCGGAATCAAACCGTCTTTGGAGCGTATCAGAGAATACCTTGTTTTGTCTTGTAAAGATGCCAATTACCAGGCTAAAATCGATCAGGTATTAAGCGGCTTGGCGGACATTTTAAGGATGGAGGAAGAATCTTCTTTTAAAACTGAAACAGAATTAAAAGCAATATTGATGTTGCTTGAATCAAATAAATCGGCAGAGCAGATGGGTACAGAGTTATTAAAGATAAGCATTCTGCCGCTTGAGCCGATGAAGATTTAGATTGCTTCGGGCACTTTGTGCCCTCGCAATGACACTAATTTAAAAGGGCGCTTACCTTCCCAAAAGGTTTATCAGCCAAAAAGAAGGCCCCAAGCTCAAAGCGCCCTTTTTATTTTTCGGTTAGATCTTGTCCCTTCTTACGTCTATTGTAGTAAGACACCTGGCGCTAAATGGAATTGCACCAGTATGTGTTTGTACACAGGAGGGACAAATGAGTAAAGATAATATTTCGGTAGAGGTAGTGGCAGCAAAGATTTTGCTAGTAAGAGGGAAAAAAGTAATGTTGGATTCGGATTTAGCAAAGCTTTACGGTGTAGAAACCAAGAACTTAAACTTGCAGGTAAAACGGAATATTGATCGTTTCCCGGAAGATTTTATGTTTAAGTTGGCTAAGGAGGAGGCTTTGAGGTTGCAAAATGCAACCTCAAAACGAGGCGGTAGACGATACGCCCCATACGTTTTTACACAAGAAGGAGTCGCAATGCTTTCGAGTGTGCTTAGTTCTAAGTTAGCAGTGCAGGTTAATATTGCTATTATGCGGGCATTCGTAAAGCTTCGAGAGGTACTATTAACGCACAAAGATCTAGCACAGAAACTTGAGAAGTTAGAACGAAAGTATCAATTACATGAGCAGGATATTCAGGTAATCTTTGAGGCGATCAGGAAATTGTTTGAGCCGCCGGAAGAGCCTCCGAAGCCGCGGTTTGGACTAAATTAATGTTAGAGTTAAAATCTAGGGGACAGGCCCCTCGCTATGATCGGGGGTCTGTCCCCGATTTTAACCTTGACAAAGAAGGAGATTGTGGTAAACTTATAAACAAAT